>Ga0209442_1000512_pt1 | contig 22831 bp, 26 predicted proteins | sample LauGreSBDMM110DD_2_FD_187565 | JGI IMG/M metagenome (GOLD analysis project Ga0209442, IMG submission 187565) | Freshwater lake microbial communities from Lake Michigan, USA - Sp13.BD.MM110.DD (SPAdes) (version 2) | ecosystem: Environmental > Aquatic > Freshwater > Lake | place: Lake Michigan...
AAAAAGTGGGGGCGCGTTATTCAGGATGCAAAGATTAAAATGGAATGATGGAGGTTTATTTACCCTGAATTTGCTGCCCGATTAAATATCAATCAATACTATTTATGGCCGCCTCTGAAGCAATCATTGCCGCACTGCAAAAGATTTTCCCTAAAGATCAAATCAACCTTTCTGGCGAATCTTTAAAACTTAATCAGTCAGATGTCTTTTTCACCGCCATTGCACCCCCGGTAGCAATAGTATTTCCAACTGCTTTGGCACAGATTCAAGATCTCATTAAATCTGCAGGTGAAATTGGTTACTCCATTGCGCCCAAAGGCGCTGGACTTTCTTACAGTGACGGCTACATTCCCAATAACCAGCATACGGTCATTGTTGACATGTGTAAGTTGAACAGCATCATTGAGATCAATGAACGTGACCGCTATGTGACGGTTCAACCAGGTGTAACTTGGGAGCAATTGCATGACGCTCTTGCCAAAACCGGTTTGCGAACGCCATTTTGGGGAACCTTTTCAGGAAAATACGCAACCATAGGTGGGGCGGTATCTCAGGGCGCTAAGTTTTTTGGCTCTGGAAATCATGGCAGTGTCGCCGAATCAGTTCTCAGCCTTGACGTGGTCATTGGCGATGGGTCATTGGTGACCACGGGTTCAGCCGCAACGCCCCACAATCCCAGCCCCTTTTATCGATACTATGGTCCTGACTTGACGGGTTTGTTCCTTGGCGATTGTGGAGCGTATGGCATTAAAATGCAAATTACGCTTCAGTTGATTCCCGCACCACAAGGCATCACCACTGCTTCATTTTCTTTCCAATCGGCAGCCGACATGATTGCTGCCATGACAGAAATTGGTGCACAAAAATTGGCTTCAGAGTGCTTTGCTTTGGACCCTTTTCTGGTCAATTTGCGCATGAAGTTTGAGGGCTTGAGCGAAGACCTCGAAAGTCTTCAAAAAGTTTTTGCATCACAACGCTCCTTGGTGTCTGGCTTAACTGAATTGGCCAGCATGGCATTGCACGGCCGCAGATTTATAAAATCCGTTGGATTTTTAATGAGTGTGGTCACTGAAGGCAACGAAATTTCAGAAGCCAACTCAACAATGGCGAAAGTCTCGTCGATTGTGAAGCGTCACGCTGGTTCTGAGGTGCCCAATAGTCTTCCTAAAGTAATAAGGGCTTCACCATTCAGAAAAATAAATAGACTTCTAGGGCCGGAGGGTGAGCGCATTGTTTGGTTCCATGCCATGGTTCCCAATTCCCGAGCCCTTGATTTATATCTTGAAACCGAAAAAGTTTTTGATTTGCATGCTTCGGAAATTGAAACTTTCAATCTTCGGTACGGTTACCTGATCAGTGTCAATGGCCCCAGTACGTTTGGCCTTGAGCCCATCATTTATTTCAAAGGCCAAGCCTTGCCAATTCACACCCGCTATATTGACCCCAGTCATTTTGAAAAACTACCCAAATACCCTCACTCTGCGGATGCTTTGCAAGCTGTTTTAAGAATACGCGAAGCAATTATTGGTAAATGGGCAGATTTGGGCTCAACCCATCTGCAAATCGGACGGACCTATCCTTACCTGTCTACCAGAACCGAAGGCAGTCGATCGGTATTGAGTTCCATCAAGTTAATGTTTGATCCCCTTGGATTATTCAATCCTGGTGTTCTTGAAAAGTAAAAGATGGCCACCAAAATCCAAAAAATGGCCTATTGGACGCTCTTTGGGTATTTACTGGGCTTGGAACACTTACGCTATAAAAAGTTACACACGTATAGTATTGAAGCTTCGCTACCAAGAACCACCCCTGCCAGTTCGAATGAACCCAGAGGCGGAGCCAGCCCAGTCCTTCTGTTACTTTTTTTGGCAGAGATTTCTTCCCTTTTTCCGCTCAGCTTTTGACTGGAGTGTATGTGCTTTTAAGCGTCAATAATCTGGGCGCTGTGTACCCGTCTAGAGTACCCCGAGCGTCTAGAGTCTGGATGCACCCGGCCACCGCTGTGGTGGCCTATGGCCAGAGCACGACTTAGGGCCAGAACAAAAAGTCTTCGGACTTGACCGTCTGCATCTGACGACAGAAGTCCACAGTGCTGAAGGGCCAATTCTGCGTCACCCTGCCAGTGACTGACTTGTACCAGTTGCTCACCCCGTCGATCCCGTAGGCCATTTGGCACGTCTGCGCATCGATACGCTCGAAGTAGCGCTAGGTGTCGGCGCATTTGCTGATGCGCTCGCTCAGCGACGACGAGCATGCCGACATTAGGCTTGAGAGCGGATTCTTGCCCCCTAAGCGGGTGCTATTGGTACCGACTGCTTAACCGCCAAAACTGCCGTGGCGACCCTGCCCGTCTGCAAAGCGACCAGCGCCTTCCAAGCACTCTCCGATACAGGCTTTTCCGCGCAGCCACGCCTGGTGCAGCGCATGCTGCAGGGGCAAGTCCCATTGCTGGTAGGCACTCATGCGGTCGACACTCATAGTTACGTGATCCTCAAACCCCACCGCGTTGGCCACACCTTCGAGTCAGACCGCTCCTTGATCGCCGCCACCACGGCCAATGTACAAGCCCTCTGGCGCGGTCAAGCGCTACCTTTGCTGTGCAACCCGCAAGCCTTGGCGCTGTGGAAACAGCGGCTGCAGCGAACGCGCCAGGATTGACCCTGCGGGCGCACGGGCGCTTGTCTTGGGTCGGGCCACGCTGTGCGGCTGGCACAGGGGACACGCAGTGCCTGCATGGCATCATGCGGGGATGAACACCGACCCCAGCTTTGCCAATGCCCAAGTAATGCGGGCCGTGCGGGAAGCCGCATTTGCAAACACCATGGATGTGGTGTGCCAACGCCACCCTCACTACCAAGCGCTGATGCGCCAACAGGGTTTGTCGCGCGCTGATTTCAAAAGTCTCAGCGACCTGGCTTTGCTGCCCTTGACCCACAAAGCCGACTACATGGCTGCCCCAGAGCAATTCACGCTGCACACCGAGGGCTTGCCTATGGAAATGCAAACCATGTGGGACACCATGTACACCACCGGGTCGACAGGTGGCAAGCCGACGCCCTTCGTCTCAACCAGTTTTGATTTTTTCAACATCTTGGCGCTGCAACGCAATATGCTGCGTTTGCGCGGCGTACACAGCCAAGATGTGATCGCCAATTTGTTTCCCCTGACCCCCGCACCGCATGGGGCCTGGATCCGCGTGCTGCATGCGGCAGCCAGCATGAATGTGCGGGTGTTTTGTGCCATGCCCGGGCAAGCCTCGCCGTATTTCGAACTCGGCCACGGCTTGGACGAAGTGGTGCACTTGGTGCAAACCCAAGCGGCGACCGTGCTGTGGGGTGTGCCCAGTTACATCTACCGTGTGCTGAGCCGCGCGGGTGAGTTGGGTCTACAGCTGCCCAACGTGCGCTTGGTGTTTGTCACTGGAGAGGCCATGGGCGAGCAAGCGCGCACCGACATGCAGCAAGCGCTGCTGCGTGTGGTGGCCAACAACGCGCAGATCAGCATTTCGTATGGGGCCACCGAGTTTCAAGGGGGTTTGGTCGAGTGCGCGCCTGGTGCTGGGTTCCACAACCCGCTGCCCGCCCAGCTGTTGATTGAAGTGGTGGACCCGCAGACCCATCAACCGCTGCCCGATGGCGAGCCTGGCTGGGTGGTGCTGACCCATTTGCATCGCACCGGTACGGTCTTGCTGCGCTACGCTTTGGGCGACACTTCGGTGCGCACCCAACAGCCCTGCCCGCATTGCGGCGCTATCACCGATCGTTTGATCCAAACACCCCACCGGGTGGACGCCTTGCTCAAAATCAAAGGCATGCTTGTCAACCCTGCCGTGGTAGTTCAGGCCTTGGATGGCATGCTCGGTGCGCGGGCCTTTCAGGTGCAGGTGCAGGCCACCGACCCCGCCCATGCGCTGGCTGGCGATGTGCTTCAAGTGTGGGTCGAAGGGGCAGGCGACGCGGCCTTGCAGCAGGCACTGGTCGAGCGGGTCAAACAGGTGTGCGGTGTCACACCCCAAGTGGTTTTGGGCGCCGACCCCCGCAGTTGGGGTGCCGACCAGCACTGGAAGCGCAAGAAGTTTGTCGACCTGCGCGCCCATTGACGCACCAAAGGCTCAGCGCTGGCCCAAATAAAGGCGCGCCACGCGCTCGTCTTGCAGCAGCCTATCGGCCTGGTCTTGGATGCGTACCGCGCCCAACTCCATCACACAGGCGCGGTCTGAGACACTGAGCGCCTTTTTCACGTTTTGCTCGACCATCAACACCGCCTTGCCTTGGTCGCGCAGCAGTTGCACCGTGGCGAACACCGTTTCCACCATCTTGGGCGCCAAGCCAATCGAGGGTTCGTCCAGCATGATCAACTGCGGATCTTGGAGCAACGTGCGGGCGATTTCCAACATGCGTTGCTCGCCCCCAGACATGTCGCCGGCCCATTGCCTCGTGCGGGTTTTGAGCACCGGGAACAAGTCCAGCACGCGCTCGATGCGCTGGGCCAGCACCTGGGCGTCGCGCACCAAGTAGCCGCCCATTTGCAGGTTCTCTTCAATGGTCAAGCGGGGAAACACACTGCGGTGCTGGGGCACATAGGCCAAGCCCGCCATCAGCAGTTGGTCGCTTGGCAGGCCCATCACATCGCGGCCCTTCAAACTGATGTGGCCGCTGCGCCACGGCACCAAATTGAAGATGGCGCGCAGCAAAGTGGACTTGCCCGCGCCGTTGTGGCCGATAACGGTCACGATCTCGCCCGCGTGCACCTGCAAGTTCACGCCATCCAAAATGTTGCGCCCGCCATAGTTGGCGCTGAGTTCGCTCACGTCCAGCACCGCACTCATCCGAGATATGCCTCTACCACTTTGGCACTGGCTTGCACCTGGGCCGGGGTGCCCCGCTCGAGCAACTGGCCTTGGTGCATAACGATGATGTCTTGCGCCATGTCCATCACAAAGGACATGTTGTGCTCCACCAACAGCATGACGCGGGGGCGTTCGGCCATCATGGTTTTCACAAAGTCGCCCAGTACCTGCAACAAACTGGGGTTCACACCAGAGGCCGGCTCATCAAGCAAAAGCATCTCGGGCTGGGCCATAAAGGTGGATACGATTTCCAGCAAACGGCGCTGGCCAAATGACAAATCGGCTGCTGGCGCATGGGCATGGTCTTGCAAACGCACCAAATGCAACAAGCGCATGGCCTCGTCCAGAGCCGCGACGCGGTGGCCAGGGCGGCGCGTGAACATTTGCACCAGGTTGCCGCCCAAGCCCTGCGGCTGTGCGGCAAACAACACATTGTTCAAACAGGTTTCTTCGGGCAGGATGCGGCACTCTTGAAAGGTGCGCGCCACACCCAAACGGGCCATGCGGTGGGCGGGCCAACCGGTCACATCGTGCCCTTGCAGCCAAACGCGCCCTTGGTCAGGCTCGGTGGTGCCGGCCAAACAATCAAACAACGTGGTTTTACCTGCGCCATTGGGCCCAATCAGCCCGTAAATACCAGCGCCCGCGATTTCCAGGCTCACGCCATCGAGAGCTACCACGCCGCCGTAGCGCTTGCCCAAGGATTGAATGCGCAAATAACTCACGGCTTGGCACTTGCTGGGGCGTCCCTTTGGGGGGGCCACACACGCAGCCATGCACGCGCGCACAAACCGGCCAAGCCCTTGGGTGCAAACAAGGTGATGAGCACCAGCATGACGCCAAAAATCACCAACCGCCACTCGTTGGACAAGCGCAACAATTCGGGCAAGGCCACATACAACAAGGCGCCCAAAGCTGGCCCCGCCAGCGAGCCTGCACCGCCGATGATGACGATCAACACCATGTTGATGCTCTCCAGCATGGTGAAGCTGGCGGGCGCGGCGACCCGCAAAAAGCTCACCTGCAATACGCCACCCATGCCGGCCAAGGCCGTGCCGATGGCAAACACCGTGGTTTTATAAAGCAATGTGTCGACACCCCGGGAGCGGGCCAAGCGCTCGTCTTGTCGGATGGCCGCCAAGCTGCGGCCAAAGTTGGAGTTCACCACCAAGTACTGCACCACAAACGCGATCACAGCCATGGCCAGCGCCAGCGCATAAAAATGCGGCAGTGGCCCAAACGACCACACCGCATCACCCCAGCGCACAGGGGTCGGCCGGGGTATGCCGGCAAAGCCTGCGGCACCACGGGTCACGGCGTCCCAGTTGTTCATCACCGCATGCAGCATCAGGCCAAAGGCCAGGGTGACGATCATGAAAAAGTGGCCCCGAAACCGAAAGCATAACAAGCTGATCAAACCCCCAGCCACCCCAGCGGCCAACATGGCGGCACACACCGCAGGACCAAATGCCCAGCGTGCGTCGACCATCAGGACCGCCGCCACATAAGCACCGATGCCGGCAAAACCCATGTGGCCCAAGGACACCAGGCCACCATGGCCCAGCATCAAGTTCAAGCCCACCGCTGGCACCACCAGCACACAAGCGGTGACCAGCATATGTAGCACAAACGGTTGCTGGGCCGCCCACCAAGGCGCGCCGGCCAAAGCAAGCATCACTAGCAGCAAAGCCAACCAGGGCATGCGCGAGCGCCACATCACTCTTCACCCCGCACGCGCTGGCCCCAAAGGCCTTGGGGCCTGAACAGCAAGATGCCCACCATCACCATGAAGGCAATGCTGTCGCGGTAGTCGGTGGGCAAAAACAAGGTGGAGACCGATTCGGTGACGCCCAAAATCAAGCCTCCCACCACCGCACCGGGCACGCTGCCCATACCGCCGAGCAAGATGCCCGCCAACCCTTTGACCAAGGGCACATCGCCCATTTGCGGGAACACCAAAAACAGCGGCCCCACCAAACAGCCCCCCAAGGCGGCCAATGCACTGCCCAAAGCAAAGGTGGACCACTGCACCCGCTGCACGGGAATGCCCACCACCAACGCCGCCTCTTGGTTTTGGCTGGTGGCGCGGATCGCCGTGCCAAAGCGGGTGTGCTTTAAAAACAAGCCCAGGGCTGTGATCATGGCCATGGTCAAGGCGATGATGCCCAAGTGGTGCACGCTGAAGCGCAACTCGCCCAAGCTGACCAACTGCTCGGTGCTGGCCACCTTCCACTGCAAAGCATTGGGGCCCCAAAGGGCAATCACGGCGTTTTCAAAGGCCAAGATCAAGCCCAAAGAGGCAATCACTTGGTTGCGCAAATTGCCACTGAGGGGGCGAAAAACACCGCGCTCGAGCGCATAACCCACCAAGCCCACCGACAGCATGGACAGCAGCGTCGCCACCCAGTAGTTATCCCAGCACTGTGAGAAGAAAAAATGCCCCAAATAACCGCCCAGAGTGAACAACACCCCATGGGCAAAGTTGACCACGTGCATGACCCCGTAGATGAGCACCAGCCCCAAGGCAACCAGCACATAAATCGAACCCATCATCAAGCCATTGATGACTTGTTCGAGCAAGGCCTCGGTCATGGCGTGGGCCTGTTAGCCTGCACCGCAACCGGCCTTGGCGCTGTCGGGGTAGAGGATGCGGCGCGACCCATTGGCACACCACTGGGTGACATACACCTGGGGATTGGCCTGCCCCTTGGCATCGAACTTGATGTTGCCAATCACGCCAGCGTGGTTGAGCTTGGTCAAAGCATCGCGAATGGCCTTGCCGTCACTCACCGTGCCAGCCGCTTGCATGGCGGCTACCGCCACCATCAAGCCGTCATAGGATTGGGCCGAAAATCCGTGTGCCTCTTCACCAAACTTGGCCTTGTACAACTGGCTGAACTTTTTAATGCGCGGCACATCGGCGTTGGGCGGAAATGCGTTGTACTGCAGCATGCCGTCCAGTTTTTGTGCGTCCAGCCGTTTGAGAAACCGATCTGACCCCATGGCCAGGGTGCCCACCAAGTTCAACTTCAAGCCAGCGTCACGTATTTGCTTAATCGCCAAGCTGCCCGGTTCTTCGTCCATGAACAACATCACTGCCTGCGACTTGCTGTTGCGCACGTTGGCTATGTGGCTAGAGAAGTCGACTTCGCCCACATTGAAGTAACCCACGTAACCATCTTTGGCCGCAGGCAGCAACTCCTTGATGCCGTTGACCCCGCCGCGACCGGCATCGTTGTTCCACGCGATGAATGAGATGGGCGACCACCCTTGTTTACTTAAAAACTCGGCCAACGCCACGTTGAGTTGTTGGTTGTTGGCATTGACCCGAAACAAATAGGGGTTGCTTTGCTCGGTCAAGTTCGGGCCGGTGGGAACGGTCAAGATAAATGGCAGCGAATAGTCTTGGGCAATTGGGGCAATGGCCGCGGCCACACCGGAAGACAGCTCACCCAACACCACCGGCACCTTGTCCACGGTGGCCAAGCGTTGCATAGCGGTGGCCCCCTCACTGGGGTTGGCACGTGTGTCGTAGACCTTGAGCTCGACGCTGTACTTGCGCCCGGCCACGGTAATGCCGCCACCCGCGTTGAGCTCTTCCGCCGCGAGCTTGAACCCGTTCATCTGAAACACACCCGGCGCGGCCATCGGCCCGGTCAGCGCGGTAACGATGCCAATTTGCACCTTGTTTTGCGCTTGCGCCACTGGGGCCAGCGTGCACAAGGCCAGCAATGCGGCGCCGAGCAAAGAGGGGATTGATTTCATGGCTTTCTCCTGGATTGCAGCACAAAGGCCGCGGGTTAACTCTGGGTAGGTGGTCATGGCAGCTTGTACAAAGCGCGCGCGTTGTCGCGCAGCAGTTTGACCAGCACTTCGGGTTTCAAGCCCAAAGCCTCGATTTCGGCGCGGGTGCGCTCAAAGTCCAGGACCGGGTAATCGGTGCCAAACAAAACTTTGTTTTGGCCATAACTGTTGATGTACTGCACAAACGCGGCAGGCCAGTAGCGTGGGCTGTGGGCGTCGCATCCAATATACACATTGGGGTGCTTCCAGGCCATGGCTATCATCTCATCGGTCCAGGGGATGCCCACATGGATGCCCACCAGTTTGAGTTCGGGGAAATCGCAGGCCACGTTGTCCAGGCTGATGGGGCGGCCCACGCTGCGCAGGCGCCGCGCTGGGTCGTACACCAAGGACTGGCCCACTTGCAATTGCACGGGGACGTCCAGCTCCACGCATTTGGCGTAAAACGGGTACCAACGCGCGTGGTCGGGTGCCAGCTCAAACCAATGGGGATAAAAATGGGCGCCGACAAACCCATCGTCGCGCACGGCGCGCTCCAGCGCACGCACCCCGGCCATGCCCTCGGTCGGGTCCAAGCCGGCCAAGGCGCTGAAGCGATGCGGGTACTGCTGAACCGCCCGCGCCACGATTTCATAGGGCAAATGCCAGCTGCCAGGCAAGCCCAGCTGACCGGTTTTGGTGGCCACCAACAAGGAGCGCTCAATGCCCGCGCGGTCCATCAAGGCCAGCATCTCGGGCAAATCCAGCCCTTCGCTGATGGACGCATCGCGCCCAATTTTCCCGTGCCAGAATGCCTTGGACCATGCTGGCCGCAGCCGCATGATCTCAGGGGTGATGGGGTTGACCACGCAGTCGATGGCTTGTATTTTGGGGTTCATGTTTTGGGGGGTGGGTGCAGCCGTGAAATGTCTTTCAAATGGAGAAGCGCCAATTGCAAAATCTCAACACAGGTGAGGCTTTTTTGAAGCTGTTGGCCAGCCGCGGCATTGACTTCTTTTTCGTGAATTCTGGCACGGATTTCCCGGCCTTGGTGGAAGCCTTAGCGCAAGCCAAGGCCCAAGGTTTTGCCGTCCCGAAAACCCTGCTGGTACCGCACGAGAACGTGGCCGTGGGCATGGCCTATGGCGTGACCTTGGTCACGGGCCAAGCGCAAGCGGTGATGGTGCATGTCAATGTGGGCACGGCCAATGCCTTGTGTGGCCTGATCAATGCCGCGCGCGAAAACATCCCTCTGTTATTGGCTGCAGGCCGCACACCCTGGTTGGAGAAGGGGTCCGCGGCCAGCCGCAGCTTAAACATCCATTGGGCTCAAGAGATGTTTGACCAAGCGGGCATGGTGCGCGAGCATGTCAAGTGGGACTACGAGCTGCGCAGCGGGAGCCAAATTGAGCCGGTGTTGGACCGGGCCTTGGCCATCGCCCACAGTGACCCCCAAGGACCGGTATACCTGAGCTTGCCACGCGAAGTGCTGAGCCAAGAAAGTCCCCACCTGGCGGCCCACACCACCCAACACGCCAGCACCGCCACCACACCCAACCCTGCCGATGTAGCCCACGTAGCACAGTTGATGCGCCAGGCCAAATGCCCCCTTATCGTGACCGCGCGCAGCGGGCGCGACACGGCAGCTGTGGGCCTGTTGGGCGAAGTGGTGCAACCGTGGGCTTGGCCGGTGGTGGAGTTTCGGCCCCGCCACCTGTGCCTGCCCAACACCCACCCGTGCCATGCGGGTTACGAAACAACGCCCTGGCTGGCCCATGCCGATTTGATTGTGGTGCTCGACTGCGATGTGCCGTGGATACCCGCGCAAGGCGAGCCTGCCCCTGGGGTGCCCGTGATCCACGTTGGCTGCGACCCCTTGTTTGCGCGCTACCCCACACGGGGGTTTCGTGCCGACCTGTCTTTGGCCGTGCGACCGCTGGCATTTTTGCAAGCACTGCAACAAGCCTTGAGCCCATACACGCCTGAGCCCCAAGCCCTGGCCCAGCGCCAAAACTTGTTAGCCAGCGCGGCCTCGCATCGCCAGCAAACCTTGGCACAGCGGATAACCCAAGGGCAACAACGCAATCCCATGGATATGACCAGCGTGAGCCAAGCCTTGGATCAGGCCTTACATGAGCATAAGGGCGATACGGTGGTGGTCAACGAATACTCGTTGGTCCCTGCAGCGATGCACTTGCACGCACCAGGCAGCTATTTTGGGTCGAGCCCCGTGGGCGGCTTGGGCTGGGGCCTGCCAGCGGCCATGGGCATCAAGCTGGCCCGGCCCGACGCCTTGGTGGTGGCCGCTGTGGGTGACGGCAGTTACAGCTTTTCCAACCCCTTGGCCTGCCACCACACTGCCGCCATGCACGGCATTGCCGTGCTCACGCTGGTGATGGACAACGGCGGTTACGGTGCAGTGGAGCGCGCCACCCGCGCCATGTACCCGCAAGGCGCGGCCGTGCAGCAAGGCATGGAGCTGGTCTCACTGGCACCCATGCCGCGCTTTGATCAAGTCATCGCCAGCTGCGGAGGCTGGGGCCAGCGGGTAGAGCGTTTTGAAGACTTGGCCGGTGCCCTGGCGAGGGCCATCCACCAAACCCAGGTCGAAAAGCGGCAGGCCCTGTTGCAGGTGAGTTGCACTTAAGAACCATCACCGCGGCTTAGAGCGGTGCGGCCCATGCTGAATGTGCCGCCGCGGACGCTTCAAGCCGGGGCAGCGCCGGCTGCCAACATGGCCAGCACCTCATCGGTGTTTCTCACGTCGGCAAAAAATTGCGCCAACGTGACCAAGGCCGCCAGGTGTTCGGCATCTGAACGCGCCGCATTGGCATCTGACACCATCACCGTTTTAAAGCCCGCCATCATGGCGTCGCGCGCCGAGGCTTCGCAGCACACATTGGTCAAGGTGCCTGTGATCAATACGGTGTCCACGCCCATTTCGCGCAAGCGCTCAGGAATGGCACAAGCCCCCGGAAAGAAAGCGCTGTAGCGGTTTTTGGGGGCGCACAGGTCTTGGGGCTGCACATCCAAGCCGTGCCACAAGGCATGACCAGGACGCCCCGGCGTGAGCGCCTCCAAAATAGCGGCGGAAAACGCTGGGCTGACCATGTGGTCGAAAAATAATGGCCAGGCATCGGGCCCCTGGGGCTGAAAAGACGCCTGCGCATAAGCCACCACCCCACCGCGCTGGCGCAGTGCCTGGGCCAAGCGGTTGATCTGGGGCACGATGGTGCGCGCCATCGGCGTCTCAGACGGCGCACCGGGTTGCAAAAAAGCGTCTTGCATGTCAATCACCACCAAGGCGGTGCGCCGTGGGTCGAGTTGTTGGAACAAATGCAAATGGCCGCGTCTCTGGGTCAAGCGCGCCAAGATGTCAGCGGGCAATTGGCTGGGGTGCATGCGTTTTGCCCGGTGATTCAGTCTGTCACCGCGCCCGAGGCCCTGACCACCGGGGCCCATTTGGCCACTTCGGCGCGAACGAAATCACGGGTTTGCACCGGGCTGAGATTGGCGCCAACCTCAAAACCGTAATCGGCCATCTTGGCGCGCACCTCGGGCGAGGCCAGTGCTTTGTGCACCTCGCGGTTGAGCTGATCAACCAGCTCGCGAGGCGTATTGCCCGGTGCCATCAGCACAATCCAGCTGTAGGTGTCTGCATTGAGCACGCCTTTTTCGGCCAAGGTAGGCACTTGCGGGAGCACGCTGGAGCGGCGTGCCGAGGTCACCGCCAGTGCCCGCAACTTGCCCGCCTGCACATGCGGCGCAGAGGTGGCGGGAGATGCGTACATGAAGGCCGTGTGCCCGCCCAGCAAATCATTCAGGGCCGCACTCTCACCTTTGTAGGGCACATGCAGGGCCTGAGTTTGGGTGATGGTCTTGAACAACTCAGGGCCCACATGCATGGGGCTCCCCAGTCCAGCCGAGCCAAAGCTGTACTTGCCTGGGTTTTTTTTCAACAAGTCGATCAGGCCGGCGACATCGCTGACGTCCAAATGAGGGTTAGCCAACAGCACAAACGAGACTTGGCCCAAGATCGCAATTGGCTCAAAATCTTTATCGGAGTCGTAGGGAAGTCGTTTGAACAAAGTGGGGTTGATGGAGTGTGCACTGGTGGTGGCCAACAAGGTGTAACCATCAGGCGACGACTTTGACACAAATTGGCTGCCCACCACCACACCGGCACCGGCGCGGTTTTCAATCGCTAACGGTTGACCAATGCTGCGAGAGACGGCATCGGACACCACCCGGGTAAGCACATCGGTGGCACCGCCCACGGCATAGGGCACGATCACCTTGATCGGGCGCTGCGGGTATGCACCCGTTTGAGCAAACGCGCTGGCCCACCATCCCGTGGCCAAGGCCAGGCCCAACCACCATGTGATGGGCAAGTGGCCGCATTCGTTGAATCTGCGCTTGAACATGGTTTGTCTCTCTTGTTTAGGATTGATTTATTTCGCTGCTCAGGCTAACACACAGGCTTGGCGCAGACAAGCCAATGGATTGCTAAGGGTGGGCAATTGCCAAGACAAATCTTGCACAGCCTGCGCTTGTGCATGCGGCAATGCGCGCTGGGACAATGCCGTGAACTTGTGGTTGAGTTGTTCATCGGTCATGGGGTTGGCGGCACTGGCGCTGGCGTGCTCGACAAAGGCGTCCAAAACTTGTCCTGCCTGGGTGCGCAATTGGGCCCGCGCCTGGTCGCTTTGCAAAACGTCGTCCACCTGGGCGTGGATGCGCGACTGCAAAGCACGAAGCAGTGGGTCTTGGACCCGTGACAACTCGGCGTTGCCCAAGGCATCGTTGGGGTGCACCAAGCTGGCCGCTGCCCAGTGGTACACGCTGATCTGAGCGTCTAAAGCGGTCTCGGGCAATCGTCGGCCACACAAACGCAGCGTGTCACCATGCACCCACAAAGACAAATACGCCACTTCTTCAAGGGGATTTTTAAGTTGCCGGGCCAACGCCATGCAGGCATCGATCGCGGGGTGGACGACGATGCCGCAAGGGTAGGGTTTGAGCGCGTTGTCCATAATTTCGTAAGTCTGGCCCAGGTCGGCCAAAGCCAGTGCGGCATCGCAGTCGGGCGAGAGCACCGCCAACAAGCCGTTGTTGCCATCGATGGCGTGCTCGGTACAGGTAAAGCCTGCTTGTGCCAAACGCAGCGCGGCCAATCCGTTGCGCGCTGCCATGGCCGGCACAAAGGCCGTGCCCATGCTGCCATGGGTGGCACGAAAACCACCCGACTGCGCAGCCGCCAAGGACATGGCCATGACCGCTTGGTCCTGTGACAAGCCCAGCAAACGCGAACCTGCGATCGCGGCCCCAATGCCCCCCGTCAAGCCCGTCATGTACCAGCCCAAGTGGGCACCATTTCCATGGTTGACGATGGCATTGCTCAAGCGGCACTCCACCTCCATGCCCACCACCAGTGCGCCCAACACATCGGCGCCCGAACAGCGAACCCCTTGCGCGGCCTGTTGTTCTGCCAGCGCCCACACCACCGCGGCCACCGGCCCGGTGGGGTGGGTGATGGTTTTGAGATGGGTGTCATCAAAAGCGTGTGCCGCCGAACTCAGGCAGTTGATGAACACCGCTTGGCTGGCATCCACAGTTTCTCGCCGCCCGATAAGACCGTGCGATCCGGGGCCAGACAGCAACTGCACAGCAGCCAAAGCACTTTGCACCGTCGGTGTTTGTGAACCGGCCAATGCACAGGCCAGCCAGTTCAAGTTGGCACGAACCGCCGCCGATTGCACCGATGGCGGCATCGCCGCCAACGGGGTTTCCAAAGCAAAGCGGGCCAAGCTGCGAGTCAGCATGGGGGCTTGGTTTGCGAGGGCTGCAATCAATTGGGGCATCGCGGTTGTCTCCTTTGGCGAACACAGCCCAAGGCGGGCACAGCATCAAACACTTTGGCGTCAGAGACTGACCCACACCTGAAGGCCCGCGCAAGCTGTCGATGGATGGCCCGCCGCTCACACGCACATCGCTCGGGTCCCCACTGGTGTGAGCCAAGCACAGCTGCAACAACTGCTGCATCGCCGCAACTTGCACCCTCAGCGCCATGTACGGCGACCTGGGGCCTGTGGCACTGTTGGCTTGCTCGGGCAAGGCCGGCAAATGGACAAAGCCACTCATGGCACGCTGGCCGCGCAAGTGGTGTTGCAAAGCGAAAAACATGGTTGCACACAAAGGTGCCCGCAGTTTGCGAAATGTGCGCGGGATATCCGGCCCGTTGCAGGCCTTGCGCAAACCGCTTGATCAGCAAGGTGCTGAAGTAAGCCGCTTGGCCACCGGCTACCACCGGCGAGTCAATTGGTTGGCGCCCCGCGTTGTCGGGGATGCGCGCATCGTCCACATTGATGGCCACACGCTCGATGGAAATGCCCTCGCGGCCATGAGCCAACCCCAAGGCCAACACCACATCCGGGCTTTGTTGGGTCAAAGCTTGCACCAAGGCCTGGGTCGACGCCCAAAATTCGCAAGTCAACTCCAGCGCCTGCACCTGCGCGCCGGCGAAAGGCATCTGTGCCAATTGTTGGGCCACCAACCAAGATGGGTTGACGCTATCGCCGCCAAAGGGCTCAAAACCAGTGACCAAGATGCGCAGGGTGGCCATGAACTCAAGCCTGCAAAGTGGATTCGGCGACCGGGGTGTTTGCCCGCTGACCCAAACCTTCGCGCACACCATCGGCCTCGATCAATCCAAGCGCGGCGTGATGGCCCATTGGAAACCTGCGCCATTTTTCAAATCTCAATTCCAGCATGTCAACTGCCCATTTCATCAAACCGCCCTACTGTGCGCCGACCCTTTGGTGCGACACACTGGGACAAACCCGAAACGTGGCAGATGCTTGGCATCTGGATCAACGGATGTCGTTAGACTGCCATATTGCCAAAGCCCACAGCTTTGAGACTTGTTTATCAAACCACCAAAGAACTTCATGAATCCATCGCGCCGCCATTTCACCGCCGGTTTGTAGCTCATGGCGCTGGCGCCCCACATCGGTCGTGCCGCCGAAACCGCGCCAATGGCAGCATTTTCCACGGAAACGTTGCGCATTGTGGTCGGCTTTTGGCCTGGGGGCGTGGCCGCCGTGTCGTCCCGCATCGTGGGTCAAAAGTTGCCGGAGCGATGGAAGCAAGCCTTGCTGGTGGACAACCGCCCTGGTGCGGGCAGCGCGATGGAGGCGCTGTTTGCAGCACAGGCCAAGCCCGATGGGCTGACCCTCTTGTCGGTGTCGGCTGCACATGCGGCCTTGCCCGCATTGAAAGTCAAGTTGCCCTTGTCTCAAAGCTACTAAGCGAAATTCGAATAAATGCCATGGTATTTCAAAATAATGCCTAAAATCTTCACAAGAGTCTTGACCCATTCAAGCCAATTGCTTCCTTAGGAGACCCTTTTTGAGCAACCACCACCACACACACGGGCATGCTGAGGCCAGCCATTTGAGCGATATGGATGTCCGTGTGCGGGCCTTAGAAACCTTGCTTACCCGCAAAGGCTATGTGGACCCGGCTGCGTTGGATCGCATCATTGAAATTTACGAAACCGAGGTTGGCCCCCGCAACGGAGCTCATGTGGTGGCTAAGGCGTGGAGCGATTCGACCTTTCATGATTGGTTACTACAAGATGCAACTGCCGCTATCAACTCACTAGGTTATAGCGGTCGGCAAGGTGAACACATGGTGGCTGTTGCTAACACTCCAGAAGTGCACAACATGGTGGTTTGCACACTGTGCAGTTGCTACCCTTGGCCCATTTTGGGTTTGCCCCCGGTTTGGTACAAAAGCGCCGCCTATCGAGCTAAGGCGGTTATGGACCCACGCGGTGTGTTGGCCGATTTTAGGGTGACCTTGCCCGAACAAATTAAACTTAGGGTTTGGGACTCGACTGCCGAAGTTCGCTATCTGGTCTTGCCCATGCGCCCGCCTGGCACAGAGCATCTGAGCGAGGAGCAGTTGGCGCTACGTGTCACCCGCAACTCGATGATTGGCACGGGCTTGGCATTGACGGAACCAGTATGAACGGCGTTCATGACATGGGTGGAATGCAAGGATTTGGTCGAGTTATGCCCGAGGCTGATGAACCCTTGTTTCATGCACCATGGGAAAGTCGAGCCATGGCGGTCACGGTGGCCATGGGTGCAAGCGGTCAATGGAACATCGACCTAGCGCGCTATGCCCGTGAGACCTTGCCTCCCTCTATTTATTTGTCGAGTAGCTACTATGAGCTATGGATTCGTGCACTTGAACAACTGACTCTTGAACGCGGCATGGTCACAGCAAGGGAATTGTCCAGTGGTCAAATACAAGACCCACCTCTTCCGGTCGCCCGCGTTCTGAAGTTGGATACAGTCGACGCGGCGCTGGCTGCAGGTTCCCCGACTTTGCGTAAAGCCACCAGCCCTGCACGTTATGCGTTAGGGCAACTTGTGCGTACACGCAATATCCACCCGCAAGACCACACACGGTTGCCGCGTTATGTGCGTGGTCACACGGGCAAAGTGGTGATGGTGCACGGCGCTCATGTGTACCCCGACAACCACGTCGACCGACCCCTGCCCCCTTTCAATACCAATGCCGAATGGCTTTACACCGTGGTGTTTGATGCTACCGAGCTGTGGGGCGAAGCCGCCGATCCTCAAGTACAGGTCAGTGTGGACGCCTGGGAACCCTATTTGGAAGAGGTGCTGTTATGACTGCATCTTTGCCCCAAGCAACACAGCTCACGCTCGACGACATAGCCAGTCAATGCGCTGGCGGTTTGCCAATGCCGGCCATGAATGAGGGCTTTGTTTTTGCGGAACCTTGGCAAGCTCAAGCTTTTGCCATGACCTTGCAACTGCATGAGAAAGGCGTGTTCACTTGGCCAGAGTGGGCGGCAGCATTAACTCATGAGATCCAACAAGCACAATCTCTTGGCGACAAGGACGATGGGCACCATTACTTCCAGCATTGGCTCAATGCCTTGGAACAGATGGTGATCGATCGCCATCTGGGCACCCCAGATCAAATCCATGATCTTGAGCATGCTTGGGAGGCTGCAGCCGCTCGCACACCTCATGGTCAACCAATTGTTTTAGACGCCTCGATCTAAGTCTCCCGGAAATCCTGGGGCCATTTAATTAGTCAATATTCATTAGGCAGCATGATTACCCAGTTCTCCTGATCTCAGGAGACGTAAAGCGTTACCGAGTCCAGGGGGAAGTTTCTGTAGGGGATCTCTTGTCTGGCGTGCTCATGGTCATTGCCGTCCTCGTAGACCAACAAGGTCCTAATCTCAGTGATTGAAACACGGACCATTACAAACCAATCCTCAGTACCAATTTCGCACAGGTGGCTGGCAACAGCATCCATCATCCAAAAGCACTCACCCTTTTCTGCCAAGTGCTTGGTGCCATCTATCAGCAGATGCCTGCGCCTGATTCTGTTGTAAGCGCTTGTCCCTGTGAATCGAGACATGGTGAAGCTGTCCAGCCCCAACTGCTGAAGTTCTTTGTTTATTTTCATATCTGTGTTCCTGTTCCGTCCACATGACCACAGTTTTGTTTCAGACACTCAAATGGACAACCGAATCTTGGTAACCCGATAATTTGGTGGGGTACCGAGTAAAAATCACCTGACTGATTTGCTAAGTACGAGACCCAAAAAATCCGCAGCGCAGAAATATAGACCTGCGGTATATTGGCCCGATTGACCCAGCTCGCTGCAATTGATACGGCTTGGCCTTGAGTAGTTTTCCCGTAGTGCATTCGCAGTCCCGCAGGTGCGCCTCATTTTTCTTATAAGGAGTTCTTTATGCATTCATCCACCACTGCCATCACAGAACTACCCCGAACCGCTTACGAGGTGCACAGCCTCTTGTTGCAGCTTGCCGCCGGTGCAGCCCTTGGCATGGTCGTGCTCTATGGCGTGGCATTTTCAGAAAGCTCGCTGGCACACAACGCCGCGCACGACGTACGCCACATCACCGTCAAGCCTTGTCATTGAGCTAATTTTTATCGAAAAATCCCTATGGTTTTTCCACGATTGATTTGGGCAGCGCTGGCCACCGCTTTGGTGGTGGGAAGTGTGCAAACCGCTGTGCAGCGTTGGCAAGCCGCGCCGCTGATTTTGGCCGCTGAGGTTTACGAAGCGCAAAAAGCCGATGCCCCCGAACCGGTGGCCCCCGCCGAGCATTTGCATTCCGTTGCGGCTACCCCGCATGAACACGGTGCTGCCAAAGAGTGGGTGCCTGAAAACGGCTTCGAGCGCATAGGCTGGACTTGGGCGGCCAATAGCCTGCACGCCTTCAGCATGGCGCTGCTGGTGTTTGCAGTGATGGGCGTTTGCCTGTGGCGCGGCGCGGCTTTGCGCTCTGTTCCGTTGGTCCTGTGGACAACGGCATCCGGATGGCTGGTGTTCCACTTCTGGCCGTCTTTGGGCCTGCATGCCGAGATTCCGGGCATGGACGCCGCCCGCCTGGGCTCCCGGCAGGGCTGGTGGCTGCTGGCCGCCGTCAGCGCTGCGCTGGCTTGCACATCTATAGCCGGTTTGCGCAGCCATCTGCGCTGGGTGGCCGCCGCTGCCTGGCTGGCATTACCCTATGTGGTCGGCGCGCCGCAGATCAGCGCCGACCCGCTGGCAGGCTTTGACCCCGAGGCGCAAACCGCCTTGCGCCAACTCGGCACCGAGTTCATCTGGGCCACCACCTGGGTTGCGCTGTCGTTCTGGGCCAGCATGGGCTTGGTGGGGGGCCTGGCGTTTCAGCACTGGGTGCGGCCTAGCTTGCTAGCTGTTTTGACAGACTCTGGTGTGGCCGATGTGGGAGCGGTATGAGTGGCGTCAAGAATCTTGACGCTGTGTACCCGTCCAGAGTTGCCCGACCGTACGGAGTCACTTCGTCAAAACATCCAAAGAAAACAATCGGCCAGGGTACCCCTTGCGTCAAGAATTCATAAACCCCCTACCCTGCGAGATTTAGGGTTCATGATCAATGTTGACGCTGATCACTCAGTCAAATTGACGCTTAGCTGGTTCGAGCCCGGTTTTTGTCGATGAACTTTTGCCTTTTTCAGATCAAGTCCCGCGCGAGTCGTCAAAGTTTTTGGGTCAAAATAGCGAGGTCAAAACCTGAATAACTGCCCCGATACCCGTCCAGTTACATTATGTAACTCCAGTTCAATTACACGAAATATTGCACGGTTTGATTTAATATTGATAAGCCGTTAATTTATATGGTATTTTCACGAGCCTGGATTTCTTTTAATCCTTAGGTCACTCAACCGTAAAAAGATACATAGAAAACTAACGCCCAGGGTACCCCATTCGCCAAAATTCATGAGCCCCCTACCCAGCGAGATCTGGGGCTCATGATTAATTTTGACGCTGATCACTCAGTCAAATTTGACGCTGACTCGATTCGATCCCCGAGCGTGTCGTCGAAGTTTTGGGCTCAAAATTGCGAGGTCAAAACCTAATTAAATGACCTAACGTTTGTCCAGTTACATTATGTAACTGGACAAATAATGAGCGGCCTGCAAATTATTCGTGTAATAACCGTGTAATTAATATTAAAGTAGTATTACATGTTATAAGTCATTGATTTAAAATGACTTTTCAGGACTAAATTTGGGGGTTTGGCTGTTGCCGCGGAGTTAACAGTCCGGCGCTCTACCGACTGAGCTATCGAGGAATATATTCGGTTTTTAGCAAAATTCGTGCAAATGGAGGCCATTTTAATGGGCTCGCTACAGTCTAAAGCAACAACCCAACATTATAGCAAAAAATTCATATGGGCTTGAGTTTTCGAGCTGCCCAATCACTTGTCAACTCTCGGTCAGGCTGAAGGTTCGGCAAATCCGCGCAGCCATGGTTCCAAATGGGCAAAGTCAAAGGTGCCTGATTCGAACATCTGGATCAACTCATCATGAATCTGCATGGGTGCACGTTGCAGTCGCCAACCGTTGATGCGCAGAAAAACATCCGCAGCGGCAAAGGCAATTCGCTTATTACCATCCACAAATGGATGGTTGATGGCCAAGCTTTCCAGCAGCGCCGCCGCCTGCGCAACGATATCTTCGTAATAACCAGTCTGCGGACGAAAAAGCGCTGCCTCCAGCGCGCCAGGTTCACGAAGCCCCAACGCGCCCCCATGTCGTTGCATCAGTACCGTGTGCATCCCGAGCACGTCGGCGACGGTGAGGTAATCGCACTCCACCCCTTACTTTGCCAATTCGCGGTAGAGGGGATCGAATTCATCAAGGCTGGATGCGAAAGCGGCCATCACATGGCGGCGTGGACGCTCCCTCTGCTGACGATCGATATAGTCACGCAAAGCATCATCAAGCACCGCGTGAAACTGGCGCCCTTGACTTTCGGCAATTCGTCTCATGGCCAACAGCACATCGGGTGCGGCTTGGGAGGAAAACTTTTCGCGTGCGGTAGTGGTCTTCATCATCTCCATCATGCTGCATCATGCTGCATCATGCTGCATCATGAAGCGTCATGATACTTGAACTTGTTTTTGCTGTTTTGAAAGTTTTGCATCTTGACCCAGCCCTTGTCCATCAAGGCTTTGAGGCAGTAGTTCAAACCACCGACACTCACACCCAGCTTTTCAGCCAACTCGCGCTGGGTGAGGTCTGGGTTCTCTTGCAGAATGCGCATGACCCTGAAATAGGTGTCTTCTTGAATTTGGGCTTGTCGGCTTGTCATGATGTAGCGCTAATTTATTAGATTGATTTCCGCTCAGGCACGCTACCGCAGTGCAAAAGCACTTTTATGTGTGCATTCAGCAAGCAACGTGGTCACGTAAGAGCACGTGAACACTGATTAAAGTCTGCCTAGTTTACCGAGAAATGACCGTTTGTTCGATCCTGAACAAGGAATATTTCACAAAGATTTGGTTTTTACAAGCAAGCTCAAAAAAGGTCAAGATAGATGTGAGGTTTTCGCTGTTATCGTCACGAGTCCTTTCATATACCAACTCACGATTTGCTAAAAGCTGTCAAAACCGCCACTGACTTAATGATTTTTTCGTATATGGTGTTAGCGACATGGCCCATCGCTAAGCAAATGAGTCTCATCACTTCACTCAGTTTACCAACACCCTCAAACTCCATTACATGATCAACAGGATTGCACCAGCATCGACTCAAACGAATATGTAGTATCCATTCAGCCGAAAGATAAGACAACCAGCAATGATCACCGTAATTTGTTTTTAAGAAAAAAGCTATTGCTGACTGATAACCTTTCACAACCTCATTGTTTTTATTTTCAGCAGAGAAGGAAGCAGAGTGATCACGGAAAAACACAAGAGGTTGCTTTATATACTCAACATATTCGTAGTCCCGTGATGTTAATAATAATAACAGTACATCAGGTCCCGCGCCATTTTTTTCAAACGAGCGCGGCGTAGAGGTCGGAAATGAAGGATGAAGATTTTTCAATAAATCAACGGTGCGAATTAAAACAGCACCAGGGCTTTTGGGCGCCTTATAAGATAAGACAAGACTTAAAAAATGGTTACCGTCAATTTTTGAAGAGTCTGCCTGGGAGTAAATAACGATCGAGTCTTCCCTGGATTTGCCTAATAGCGCATCACAATAAACTAAAGCAACCCTTTGATCGCTCAACTTTTGGACCATCTCATTTAGGCAATTCGGCTCCATGCAATCATCGCTAAACAAGATTTTACTAAAAACTCCCTTGGCCTCTTGAGCGCAGCGTATCCAATTTCGAACTGGACCAATATTTACCTCATTTCGAAATATACGAACCCGCAGATCCAGCGCAGCAAATTTTTGGCAAATATCCCAAGTACCATCATCGCTCGCATTATCAACCACCACTATTTCAAAGTCTGTGAAAACTTGATTCAGCGCCGATTGGATGCATTCGGTGATGTATTGTTTGCGGTTGAAAACCGGAATTAATATGCTAACTTTAGGTTGTTTTAACTTACTTTCAGTCACATTGATGTCTTTTCTGTTGCTTGAAAGCTTGAAAGCTTGAAAGAGTGATCAAACTACACCTTAGCGAGGAACGATAACAATATACCTTACAAATATAAGTTATTTTAACTGTTCATATATTATTTGGTGCATTCAAGTACGAAGCGCAACGCGCTTGAGTGATTGATGAAACACCTCTGCGGGTGTTTTGAATCCCAATCGTTTTCTTGGTCTGTTATTCAATCTGTTTTGAATC
>Ga0209442_1000520_pt1 | contig 22678 bp, 41 predicted proteins | sample LauGreSBDMM110DD_2_FD_187565 | JGI IMG/M metagenome (GOLD analysis project Ga0209442, IMG submission 187565) | Freshwater lake microbial communities from Lake Michigan, USA - Sp13.BD.MM110.DD (SPAdes) (version 2) | ecosystem: Environmental > Aquatic > Freshwater > Lake | place: Lake Michigan...
TTATTCTGTACCTATATTCACAGAACTTATTTTGTTTAATTGTAGTCAGAACAGGATTCGAACCTGTATGGGAACACTTTCTTGTTACGTCTAACATTACTCGTTATTTACCTTGTGTTTTAGCCGACCATACCCAAACACATACATCTACCATTTCGCCACCTGACTATTTTTAATTTTCTATTAGTTTTAAATTATTTTCTTCAATTAATTCCATAATATCAATCTTACCTAATTCAGTACATTCTTTCATTAGTTCTATTAATTGATTTAAACCATCTTGAGTAAAAGCAAATCTATCTAATCTATAACTTGAGTATTTTTCTGATTTAGTTTGTACTTCATTTAAAGTAACACCTTGAATTCCTTGATTAACATGGTAATATACATAATTTATAGTATATTTTGTTCCTTCAATAATCCAGTTTTCAGGTAGTATTTCATCAGGTTTATTCTTATCATTTATACATAAGCAAGGTACATTCATTTTTAATTTGTAGATTTTTTGATACTTAATTTGTAAAGTCTTTTTAATTCTTTAAGTTTAGCTTTTTCTTCTTTAGTTTTTTTAAACACTGATCTATCAATATTTATTTTCTCTACTATTATTCCCATAATTAATCTATTATTTGTTGTTTTAACTCATTAATTTGTCTTTGAATCTGATTAAATTTTACTTTATCAGGATTAGTTGGTACTTCTAAGTTTTTACCATTTGAGTAAAATTCTCCCCAACAAAAAAGAATTTCTAGCTTTTTAAATTTTGATTCTTGCATATATTATTTGTTTTTAATTGTTTCTATTAGTTTATCTAAACAGGCTTGTTCTGCTTCTTCATGAGTGTTATATATCTCATTCCACACATTGAGATAATAATCTTTTTTCCAAATACTACCTTCAAACTTATTATCAGGTTCATCATCTTTATATACAACACTATAAAATAAATCATGCTTCTCTCTAAACCATCTAAATGCTTGTTGGTATAGTGGTGCTAAGATGTAATCAAATTCTTGTGCATTTTCTTGACTTTTGCATTCTTCTACTCTTAACAGAATGTACTTTAAATCATGTTTTGCTAAGCAAGGTTCATCAAAACCTAACTCTTTTAAAGCTAATGCTTGTTCATATGTGCAAAATTCTTTATTCATATTATTTAGTTCTACAGATTTCTATTAGTTTATCTAGACAAGCACTTTCTGCTTCTTCATAGGACTTACAATAATATTTACTTCCTAATATTCCTAGCTTCTGCCAGATGCTACACTCATAATTACCATCACCAAATCCAGAGATTAGTCCATCTAATTTATACTTCTCTCTAAACCATCTAAATGCTTGTTGGTAAAGAGAAGCTGAAACCCATTCTTTCATTAAATCTGAATTAGATGGATAAATTGTTCCTTTTTGTGAATAAGAAGCTGGTATCCATTCCTTAGTTTCTATATAATACCCAAAACAGGATTCATTAAACCCTAACTCTTTAAGAGCTAGAGCTTGTGTATAGTTAATAAACTCATTTTCCATATTATTTTATATTAGTTAGTGAGTAAGAAAGTATAATTGAATCTGTATCTACTCCACATTGACCTACTGCTCCCTCACTATAAGGTATAGCTTCAGCATTATTTGCAGCTTCTTTTAAAGCAGCTTCTACATGTAGTTTAGCAAATTCAATCATACAATTATATAATGATGGTATAGTAAAAGGTTTCCCAATTAAAAATTCTTCTGCTGTTGGTATATTATTTTCCATTGTCTACAGGTTTAGGTGTACATACATGACCATCACTCCACTTGATTCCTGGAGGAGGTGTTAATTCTGGTGAGCTGTACTTGGTACCACACTCACTACATATAAATTTATTCATCTTTTGGTCTTTTAATTTCTCTCAGTGTAGCAATACCGAAGCAGTAAGAAATAATTGCTAATAACCCAGGGGTACTAGAAAGAGTTCCTATAAAGATTATGAGTATTATAACACTAAGCACATATATTATGAGGTTTTTCTTATTTATCATTGTCTTGTTTTTTAGTTGGTGGATTATAGTTATCTTTTAAATATTCAAGTAATGCTAAAGAAGATATACCATCTGTATCTTTTATAAACTTTTGATATATAACATCCCAAGCTTGTTCTTTTAATTGATCAAGTCTAGTAGGATAAGCAGGCTCATCAAACTCAGGCATGGGTTTAAAGTTTACAGTTATATCACCTTCTTTCATGGTTAACCAGTTATCAGCCATATCTTGTTGCCATTTAGCACCTTCAATAAATCCTTTATATGCTGCTGCATCAGATACTAATGTACAATCATCTGCAAACTTTTTAGCAGCTTCTTCAAATGTTTCTTTTTTAGGTTCTTCTTTACTCATTTTTTACAGATTTTACAGGTTAATTTATGATACTTATCTTGTACCCATAGTCCTAATAAGAGAACTAGAACTATGGGTAGGCCAAGTGTTATCCAAAAGCCTATCCAGGCATAGTACATTATCTTTCTCATATTAGTCTTTCATAAGGTTTTTAAAAAGTACATAAAAAATTCCTATTAAAATTTCTATTGCTAAAGATAATAAATACCAACCAATTGTTACTCCTTTAGGATCATATATATAACCAAGCGATGGCCATATAAGCAAAGTTGCTAATGTTATTAATATTAATATTTTTAATGGTGTTTTCATATTAGTCTTGTTTGTTTAGTGAGTTTAACCATTTGTCAAAACTTGTACGAGTGATAACATTATTTATACCGGCATTAAAAGCACTCATTAAATCTTCCTCTGTGTATTTCTTAACAGGGACATAATATTGTGTAGTGCCACCATTTACTTTACATTCACTATTACAAGTTGGACAATGTGTTATTGATTTTATTGTTATATCTTCCATATTAGTCTTGTTTGTTTAGTGAGTTAATAAAGTCTTGTATTTCATCATCAAGAATACCTTGATTTGCTGCTAATTTCTTTGACACAAAGAAGTAAGCTGTTTCTTTAATATCATCCTCTGTGTATTTCTTAACAGCATTATCTTCTTGGCATTTAGTGTAGCCTTCTAAATAACCACTCACATATTGTTGTTTTTCAAGTTGAGTTACTTCATGTTCTTCAAAATCTCTACCATTACACTTCCAAAATCTTTCTTCTGCTCCTCTGTATATTTCTTCTTTGCTTTTCATGTTATTAATTGTTAATTAATTTATAATTTAATTATTTCTTGTCTAACTTCTTTCCAATATTTTTTATCTAAATTTAAAGAATTTTGTTTTATAACTTGTAATATTTTATCAACTAATATTAAAGCACATAATATAGAATGTTCCATATATTTTCCTTTTTTATAAAACTTATTTACTAATTCTTTTGCTTTGAATTTTGCTGTCATAATTAAAGTTTTAAATAAACTCTTACAAGATATTTCACAAGTAAGAGTTTAATTGTTATTTGTATTTTCTAAATGTTTGCAAGTTTTTATCAAATTTGATACCACCTGCAACTATTCTTTTGTTATTATTTGTATTTAAATTAACATCTGCTAATATATACCAATTATCATATGGTGCTTCAGTGTCAATTGTAATAACTTTAATATTAGTTCCTTTGTAAGATACAGATATTTCAAATTGATTGTCGTAGTCTAAATATAATACAAAATTATCAGTTACATAAGTTTTTACAAATTCTTCTGTATCAAAATTATATACTGTTAATACATATGATGTATCTTGTACACATTTGTTATTAATTTTAACTGATAAATCTAATTTAACTTTTTCTCTATCTAATGATTTTAATTCTCTTTTAGATTTTAATTTGTTAGTATCAAAACCTGCTGTTTGTGCTACTGCACATGCTGTCATTAAAACTATTAATAATCCTGTTATTAATAATTTGATTTTCACTGATTTTTTCATTTGATTTAGTTTTTAGTTATTTATATTAATTGTTAATTGTTTTAAAAGAACAGGCTTTTCACCTGATTGAATGCTTCATGTTTGTGTATTAAAGACCCATAAAATCTAATAATACAACTACCAAGTTAATGGACAGCATTTAAGTAATTTAATTAAGTGAAAGATTAATGCACAAAAGGTACATGACTACCTACAAACATTAATCTAACACTTAATAATTAAAATTATAACACCAATTATTAGTTGGAATATTACAGTAATCTCATTACAAGATGTTTGTTGGACTGCTGATTATAATTTAAATATTTTAAATAAAGGTTTAACCAACTAACCTCAAAGGAGTGTTTTTACAGAACACTTAAACTGTATTAGGGTAAACTATCACATAAACCTAATATAAGGTATGATAGTGGGAATTGAACCCACTACCTTCTGATTAATATCAGGTGCTCATACACAACGAGCTATATCATACTGTTTAACTTAATTATGCATTAAGTTTTGCTGAAGCTGTTGAAGCTGCAACTGGTGCTTCACTTGTGTAAGCTACTAACACATTTTGTGCATTCAAATCAGTTGTGAATTCTGTTTCACGATAGATTGGTTGACCATTAAATAATAAGATACCACCATCTTTGCCTTTACGCTTAGGCTCTTGATTTGCACGGAATGGATTCTTAGTTGTAGATTCTTTAACAATAATCTTACCATCTAAGATCTCACCTGCCACCAATGGAGCTGCATTAAATGCTTCTGCACTAGTTGAACGAAGTGCTGATAATACAGTTACTTTGTCTAATGCACCACTTCTATCTACAAATGTAGATTGAACTGTGTACCATCCATACTCTTTACCATCTTTTGCACTGATTCCTGTTGAATTAAATACTAAACCTGTTGTTTTGTTTGCGATCACTACTACTGAATTTTTCATAATTTTTGTTTTTTAAATTGTTAATTGATTTTTAATTGATTTATTTATTTGATTTTGTTATATGATTTTAGCTCATATAAGGGCTATTTAACAAATAATAAGATGATATAACTAATATATTGGCTATGCCAGAGTGCTATAAATAGCTAATTAGAATATATGAGAGCTTATTAATTGTTGAATATTGTTAAGACATTGTTATTACATTAAGTTTAGCTTCTAAAGCTAACCAATATTGCACAAATTTTACATATGCAATTTCTTGTGGTGTTACATTAAGCATGATGTTTAGATTTTTTAGATTCAATATATAATCCAAGTATTAAACCTGAATATAATATGAACATAATTAATATTCCTATTGCTAAGGCTGGAATAATTGACCATAAACTAATGATTGATACTAATCCTAATCCAACATGTGCAGATAAATGTCTGTTATATGTTACATCAGCTAGTATATTGCACATATACCAAGTTGTTGATATAAATGCAATTAAATAGATTGTTTCCATTGTTTTAAATTTTAAATAGTTAATCTATCCCAATACCCACAAACATTTTCTTCCCAATGCATCTACCACTTTTACAGAAGTGGTTTTGGATATTAATGATTTACAGTGGAATATTGGAATAGATGATAATGTTAAGTTGTTAAAAGTGATACACTTACACAAATTGATGCCCATATTTGGTCGTGACTAGGTTTATGATTTACATAACCTAATTCACGCTTAATAGTGTTTAATCTATTGTGTACTGAAAATTGATACTCAGGTAATTTAGTAGACCTATTTATAATAGGCCTACCATTCTTTGTAGTTTTTTGTAATGTGTTCATGATTGGATAGTTTTTATGATTATTTTCTTGCCCATACTGGACATTTATCTACGTTATACTTAACTATAGATTTTTTTGAAGCACAACTTGTTAATGAAGTTATTGCTATAAGACATACGATTGTTACTAAGTAACACACTGTTAAATACACTAGTTTTTTCATTTGATTTTTGTTTTAGATTGTTAATAGTTTTTAAAAGTTAATAAAGTCAGAGGAACTATTCCCCTGACTGTAATTCTGCTGCATTAAGCTGACCTTCAATGAATGATTGAAGATGGTCTCTAAGATCAGTCAATGCCATTTCTTTACCTACAGTTATCCAGTAAGAAGGATCCATATGTACATTCTGATCAGGATCTGTATCTACATCTTTATACTCTTCAGCAATAGCTTTGATGTGTGAGTCAAGGTTTTTAATGATTGCTAGTACTGTTGTTGTGTCCATTGTTTGATAGTTTTTAAAATGTTATTAATTAGTTATTGATTTGCTGAACATTGGTCTAACCAATATTCAAATTGTTCTTCAAATGTTTGTTCCATTGTTGTATTTTTAATAATTAATTAAATAGTGCTTTACAGTTATCTCAGCACTAACTGACCTTTTTATTAGGATTTTGTTATCCAATTACAAATTGCTTTTGACATAGATATGTTTTCTTTAGACATGTTTAACATATCTTCTTCAGACATTATCTTATTGCTACCTGACCAATTTTCAATATTATGATTTGGATTATTAGTATATAAATGTACTATTCCATTATCACCATAATATTCACTAATTTCTTCATTAGCTGCAAATGCATTGTTATGGGATTGCCATGTAATAGAACCATAAACACAAGTTTGTGTTAGATATTTAAATCCATCACTTGTATTTCTAATTTGGCTTTCTATTTTTGATGCTTGTTGTCTTACTGTTTTAAGTTCAGCTTTAAGTTGTTCTAATGTTTTCATTGTTTGATAGTTTTTGATTGTTAATAATTATTTAATTTAAGTTGTAATGAGTAAAACAAATAGATGAACCGGCTAACTTAATGTGCCATATATTTCAACTTAAGGTGTATCGCATGAACTATGTACTCACATTAGTTCTGAGCCTACTCTATTTGTTATTACAACTGTATTATTAAATCTCCAGGCGACCACCGTTAAGAGATTTTGTTTATCCTAAGCACTTAGTTGTAATGTTATCCTGATTCTCCACAATAGATGATTCACAAGAGCTTACCTTGTTACGCACTACCATTTATAGCCTGATTCACATGAGGTTTATTCTATTGGGATACGCACTATGGATATTTAAGAGCATTACAACTTTGTGCATTAGGAATGTGTAAGCTTATTAATAGTATTATTTTTAAAACGTGACCTGTACCTGCAACTGACCACAGTTTAGCATTAAATGGTATTTTACAGCAATCATCTTAAAAATTGAAAGTTTACCCAATTAAGGTAGAATTCCTTTTGAGAATTCTTTAGTTTAGCTCTTCATGTGTATTTTCAATGAATGGTAAGTTCATTTATCTTCAATATAACTACTAAACGACCACTACACGCAGCCCTACTTTCTGTTTTAAACTATTAAATAAGCTATTCTTTAAATCTATATTCTTTCTTTGTTCTTTGGTATGTATTGATTAGTATTTCACCATTTTATCCTAAGCACTTGGCTATAATTGCCTATACAGATCAATTTCTGTGGGATAGGTTTCATATACCACGCTTGGTATATTACTTTTTACAATTATAACCTTGTGCATTAGGAATGTGTTTTACACCTAAAACTTTGATTGAGTTAAACTTTACACTTACACATTCCAGATTAAGAACCATTTTCATTTTTATATTTTAGTGAGTATTACGCTCCATGTTCATGCTAAGCTCTGAGGTATGAGTATTTAACCTATTAATTTTTCATCAAAGAAACTGGTGTCCTCAACAACTTGGAAAGTTATTAAGTTTTTTATCCTAAGTATTTATCAGTTTTTTCAGTTAAAGCTATAACCCAAGTTTTACCATCGTGTTGATAGTAGAAATAGGTAGTTGTTTTATGAAGAGAACCAATTTGCATAAATGGTATTGCGTATTTATTAGCAATTCTATCACTAGAGTGTGTTGGTGTTAAATATGAATATACTTTAGTTAAAAAGTCTAATACATCAATTTCTTGTGCATATCCTTTAAATTCAAATTTACTTCCCATATCCATTGGATATACTAAATTGCTATCTACATAAGAATAATCCATTTTAACAGCATATTGTTTTAATAATTCAGTAAGTGTTTTCATTGTGATAGTTATTTGAGGTTAATGATTAATTGAATTTATTCTAAGTTTTAAAGATTAATATTAATTAAATATGTGATAAGGTTTAACTCTTATTAGGTTTGCCGCAAGCTACTACTAATTTATCCCCTGTGCTCTCTATCACATATTAATTAAGCTATAAATATAATAGGGTAAGTTATAATGAGGTTAATTGAGAAAGAGGTGAAATGTATTGGAGTAGTAGTGTAACCCACTGATACCAACACATTACTACAATTTGTAGCAATTGTTTGCTACTTATTCAATAAAATTAAACCCAATTACATTTAACTGGGTTTAACTTTATGAAATAAGGACCAAAGGTCCTCGAGCTATGCATCAGCTCTTAAGTAAATCTTGTTAGCAAACTTCTCTACACCTTCATCATCAGTGTAAGATACTTTACGCATATCCCATAAGTCACTATCAAACAAAAAGTCATCATTAACTTTTAATGTAGAGGCAGGACAAGCATGCTCTGCATACTTTCTACCTACAGAAGTGCAACCATTAATCTCTTTCTTTACTTCTTTAAATAAAGAGATAGAAATGAATTCAGTGTTATCCTTAGTGTTAACACGAACATTAATTGCGGAAACTTTAAATAAGATTTTCATAGTGATAGTTTTATGAGCAGAAAACATTTTCTCTCAAAGTTTAGTAGGGGTAGTCTTTCATGGGGTGTCCACCATCTTCACCTACACAAAATTTTTTAAAAAATATTTTACAAAAATTTTATTAAAAAGCTATATTCTATGTCATTTAATTTACTATATTTATTTGATAATTAGATAGTTAATAAGTAACTTTAGAGCATGAAACCAGAAATTAAATATAGAGAACCAGATGTAGATCATATTACTATTGTTGTAAATAATGTAAGTCATGTACTTACAACTGCTGAATATATTGATATAATTAAACCTGCTAATAAAGTTGAAGGTTCAGGATCAGATTATATTATTGCTAGAAACAAGATATTACAAGAGTATTTTATTAATGGACCTAAAGAACAATTTAGTTGGTAATGGCAAGTACATCAGAATATGAACAACAACAGTTTTGGGAAGATAAACCTATTGAGGTTATCTTAGGAGATAACTCTTCCTGGGAATTAACAAATAATAATAATGAGAACAAAGTCAAAGAATTTTAATGATAACCAGGTAAAAGGTGTTTTATCTGATGGATCAATATACCTTAAAATGGGTGTAACTAAAAAACACTATAATGATAAACTAGATTATGAAGATATGGATCAGATTAATGATAAGTTAATTATGGCTGAAAAGATTAATAAGTTTTACTTACTTACAGGAACTAGTCCTATAGTTGAAGAATAAATAAAAATAAATTAGGATATTGTCTAAAAATAGTGTATATTTAAATGTACTCTAACTTAAACAGTTAGTCACCAGGGAATACCTAATAAGTTAACACCTGGTTAGAAGTTGGATAGTATAAGTAACTTCTATATGTAATGACATATAATTTACCTGAATATCAAGGTTTTATATTTAAATGCATATAATGATAGTGAACAGAGGTTTCTCCGATAGGTACAAAAAAGGTTATAAGTGAAATTCTATAGCTGCTACAAAGGGTATGAAGTATCCCCCTGAATTAACAGGATTAAAGTAAGCAGTGGCCTAGTTACTAGGAACGGTTAAAGACAGATAGATATAAGTTTATAATTAATCCATCAAGAAGAGTAAAATCTAGAAGGGGAATATTGTGTCTTGTAGATAACTAAGTTAGTTATATAATTTATTTGGTTATTATAATCAAATCAGTTATATTTGTAGTATGGAATATATACTTAAACTACCAGTATCTAAAAAAACTGAATATATCATTAGAATGTTAAACCCTGTTATGGGTAATTTAACTGAGAAAGAGATTGATATATTAGTTGTTATTGCTGATAAGCAAATATCTATTATTAATAAGGATACTAGAACTGATGTTCGTATGACTTTAAATATGGATAAGTTTAATTTTAATAACTACATTAAGAAACTAGTTACTAAGAAAGTATTACAACAAGTAGATAGATTAACACTTAAAGTTAATCCTTGGATATTGCATATTTTAAAACATGATTCAGTTAATTTAAGTTTTGCATAATGGAAGAAAAATTATACACTGTTCAAACAATTGAATTTCCAGGAGTACTTAAAGATGATGGCTTCTATTATAGAATAGGTGATCCTAATTTTAGAATAGATTCACATGATGGTTCTTACAGATTTACAATAATTGATGGAAAGTCAACTATGAATGAAGAAGAATCTAGATTATTTAGAGAGGGTAAGTATAATCATCCAAACTACAATTTATGAACTCAACAAAAAGTAATATATATGAAGAAGTATTGGATGAAATTAAGAGTGAGTTTGACTTGTCTAAGATGGAACTTGAAAGAATTTGTGACTCACAATTTAGGGTTATAAGAGATACTATGTCTAACAGAGAAGGTAAAGTTATTCAACTAATTTACCTAGGTAAGTTTAGACCTACAATGTACAACACTGATTATACTAAACGCTTAAAATTAAAAAATGATGAGTAAGTTACAAGAAATCTTAAATGGCTGGAAAAATGTTATTTGGGAAAAACCAGAGATAGAAAAGATGGCATTAGACAGAGCTACTATTTGTAGTTCTTGTGATAAAAATATAAATAATACTTGTGATGCTTGTGGCTGTCCATTAATTGCTAAGACTAGATCTGAATATTCTAAATGTCCTGATGGAAAATGGTAATAGAACTAGAAGTTGTAAATCAATATCCTTTACCTAAAACAGGTAGATCTATTGCTAGATATATACCTCGTAGAGTATACCAAAAAAAGTTATTTGTAGTTGAGTCTATGCAGATAGAAGAACATATTGATAGTAGGGGTACTACTATCAAAAAATTTACTACTGTTAAATATGATTCAGAATATTATAAAATTAACATGCCTTACAAAGAATTGAGAGATAAGTATTTTACACCAATTGTAATTAAAGGGTTAGGAAAATGAATAAAGAACTAATAATTCCTATATATGATTGTTTAGTTAGTATTCAAGTTACTAATAGTATGAATGAAGCAGTAAAGCATCTTACTGATACTTATGGTATTACAGAAGATGAAGATTTATCTAATATGGGAGGATTCTGTAATTCAGATAATTCACCTATAATGGATAGACAAGTATATTATCTAGTAGTAGGTTATACTTCAGATAAGAAAGAATACTGGGCTACCATTGCTCATGAAACAATGCACTTAATACAAGAAGTATTAGAATCTAGAGATATATATTATCAAAGAAAACAACCTAATGAACCATATGCTTATATGTATGGTTATTTTATATCAGAAAACTTTGAGTTCTTTGAACAAGCATATTCTAAATTTAAAAGAGTTAAAATTAAATGATTAAAATAATAGATTTAATAGATAGTAAGATTATAGTAGCTCCAGAATGTTTGGTTATAGAACCATTTAAATCTATTTGGGAGAAAGATAAATCTAAGGATAAGACTCAAGCATTTAATATGATTAAGTATACTTGGTATTATGCTTCATTTAAATCACCTTTTTTTCAACATAGTAATACAGATAGATCTAAGTTAATATTAAGTCATATCATTAAAGATGATAAGTTTAAGGTAACTAAAGAGTTAGAGGAATGTATTAAGATGTATGAGAAAATTAATACTACTCCAGCAATGAAGTTATTTAGAGCTGTTCAAGAATCTATTAATAAGATGGAAGAATTCTTTATGACTGCAGAGTACAATGAAGATAGTATTACTAAAATACAGAAAGCAATTATAGATATGCCTAAGATGCAGGAAGCTATACAAAGTGCATTAAATAACTGCCAAAAGGAACAAGCATCTGGTGACACTGTTCGTGGCCAGGCAACACTTGGGCTTTTTGAGGGATAATAATTATGTTAGCAGACAATCCATATATAACTTGTGTAGACTTATTTAAGAATACTAAAGAGTTTAGTTATTTAGCTGAACAGTATAATAAAACAGGAATGTACACTAGTGCTATTCCTGGAACTATAGAATACTTAGACTTTTGGCAAGATGTTAGAGATATATGTATAGAAGGATTTACTAATTCTTGTGGTCAAACAATTACGGGACAACATTTTTTTTATCTTAACTTTTGTCCTATATTAGGTCTTAATGAAAAGACTGGAAAGAAATCTAAAATCTTTCCTAGGTTTATAGATTTAGATTATGAGTTCTTTCACATGATAGAATACTGTAGAATAAATCAAAAATCTTTAGTTGCTGTAAAGGGTAGACGTCAAGGTTGGTCTTACAAAGCAGCAGCAATATGTACTCATGAGTTTTATTTCTACCCAGATAGTAAAGCTGTAATTGGGGCATTCTTTAGTTCATTTAGTCAGAATACAATGAACATGGTAGTTGATAACTCTAACTTTATTAATACTAATACAGAGTTTAGAAAACAACGTAATCCTGATTTAAAGGATTTTATTAAAGCTAGATACCAAGCTACTGTAAATGGAGTTAAGGTTTGGAAAGGATTTAACTCAGAAGTTAGATCAATATCCTTTAAAGATAATCCTACTGCAGCAGTTGGTTTAAGTGCTTCCTGGTTAATCTTAGATGAGGCAGGTGTATTTAACAATATTACAGATACTTATGGATATACTGAACCACTTATTAAAGATGGTAGTACTTATACAGGAGTAGCATTAGTATTTGGATCTTCTGGAGATATGGATTCTGGTAGTAAGTATTTCTATGAAATGTTTACTAATCCTGAAAAATATAATATGCTAGCTTTTGAAGATCCATTTAATCCTAATTCTAAAATAGGATTCTTTAGTTCAGCTACAAAAGGTAGATTAGGTAAATGTCTTAATCCTAATTCTAAATGGTATAAACAACCAATGACAGATGAAGATGGTAACTCTAACTATGAAGCTGCACAAGATGATATTGAATTTAATAGAATTAGTAAGCGTAATGGTTTAGATCCTAAAGCTATTCATAATGAAACTACTCAGTTCCCTTTAAACTGGAAAGAAGCTTTCCTTAGAAATAAAGGTAATGTATTTGGTTCACCAGAAATGTTAGAGTGGTTAGGTCATTTAGAAAATACACCTAGTCTTAGAGGTCAAGCTCAAAAAGGTGATTTATTCTTTGAAAAAGGAGAGATTAAATGGCGACCTAATGATGAGTTAATTTATATAACTGATTTTCCATTAAGAAAAGATCCTAAGTCTGGTCAAAGTTTTACAACAGATAGTTGTGCAGTAATATGGGAACATCCTGAAAAACAAGATAATGGAGAAATACCTAGTTATTTATACATTGCAGGATGTGACCCTTATGATCAAGATAAATCAGAGTCTGGTTCATTAGGATCATTCTTTGTATATAAAAGATTTTACAGAGCAGATAGAACTCATGATATTATAGTTGCAGAATATACTTCTAGACCAGATACTGCAGAACAATTTTATGAAAATTGTAGAAAGTTATGTATGTATTATAATGCTAAAGTATTGTATGAGAACCAGTTAAAAGGTTTAAAAGTATACTTTGAACAAAAAAATGCTTTACAATATATGTGTGAACAACCAGGTATTATTAGAGATATGGTTAAAGACTCTAGAGTACAAAGAGGATATGGTATCCATATGAATAGAGGTACTAATGGAGCAAGTGGTATTAAAGACCAATGTGAGTTATATCTTAAAAAGTGGTTATATGAAGAAGTTAGTGGTGAAACAGAAGGAACTAAAGTATGTAGATTTCAAACAATTAAATCAATACCTTTACTTAAAGAATTAATAGCATATGACAGAGATATTAACACTGATAGAGTTATTGCAGTTATGCTATGCGTACTGCAAACATACGAACTACACAGAATACACGTAGAAGAGCTATTAGACATGAAAACAACGTCTGGTGACTTCTTAGAAAGACTTTACCAAAAAAACCTTATATTTAACAGGAGGAATTCTCAATCCCAATTTAATCCAAGCAAAAACTAATGAGTCAAGATATATATGCCAATTTAGGTGGTCAGAATTTACCTCAACAAAAATTACCTATGTCTAGTAAAGACAAAGAATGGGGTAAGTCTTGTATTAATTATTATTCAAACTATAGATATACCAATGGTAGTAACTTAAGATCTGATAGATTTAGAAAGTTAATTAACTATGATTTATACAATGGTAAAGTAAACCATAAAGATATTGAAACTATATGTGATCCATTAGGAGTTAATACTTCTAGTACATTCTCAGCTAGGTTTCAACATTATGATATAGTGTCAGAACCAATTAGATTATTAATAGGTGAAGAAACTAAAAGACCAGATAATCATATTGTGGTATCTGAATCTCCAGAAGATATTAATCGTAAAACAGCAGGAGTTAAACAAAAAATATTTCAAGCTTTACAAGAAGGTTTGGCTTATCAAATAGATCCTAATGCTGATCCAGAGAATCCACCGCCACCACCTGAAGAAATACTTAAACATGAAAAACATACTCCTTCAGATATAATTGAATCTAAAGCTAACAAAATACTTAAAGTATTAAAGAAAAGACTTAATACAAGATTGTTATTTTCTCAAGGTTGGAAAGATGCATTAATTGCAGGAGAAGAAGTTTATTGGGTAGGTATTGAGAATGCTGAAGTAGCTATGCGTAGAGTTAACCCTGTTAACTTAACAGTTATTTTAGATGGTGATACAACTTTTATTGATGATGCTATTGCAGTAGTTGAAGAAAGAATGTTAGCTATCAATACTATATTAGATGAGTATGGTGATATTCTTTCTAAAGATGATGTAGACAAATTAGAAAATTATACTAGAGGAACCTTTGGTTCTTTTAATACTGCAGGTGGATTTGAACCTCAGTTTGATGTAGTTAATGGACAGAATGCTTTTGCAGGAGTTACTCCTACTAATGCTTATAATGGAAATAATAGTAATAACTATTCTATTAGAGTTACAAGAGTTGAATGGAAATCAATGAAAAAGATTGGTGAATTAACTTGGACTGATGAAGATGGAACTCCACAATCAGAAATAGTTGATGAGTTATTTAATACAAGAGTATTTAAAGAAGCTTTTCCAGATGCTAAAGTAGAATGGTATTGGATTAATGAAGCTTGGGAAGGTGTTAAAATAGGATTAGATATTTTTACAGATATTAAACCTAAACCTAACCAAAGACGTAGATTAGATAATCCTTATTTCTGTAGATTAGGTTATACAGGATTTATATATGAAGCAACTAATTCTCAATCAGTTAGTTTAATTGACAGGTTAAAACCTTATCAATATTTATATGATATTATATCTTACAGATTAGAGATAGCATTTGCTTCTGATCAAGGTAAGAAATTTATAATGGACTTAGCTCAAATACCTGCAAGTCATGGTATTGACATGGATAGATGGTTATACTATTTAAAAGAAATGAATATTGCTTTTATTAATAGTTTTGAAGAAGGTAAAAAAGGTGCTGCTACTGGACAATTAGCTAATAAGTTTAATCAGTTCCAAGCAATAGATTTAAGTCTTAGTCAATCTATTCAGCAGTATATCAACATGTTAGATTATATTAAAACACAAGTAGCATTTGTATCTGGAGTTACTCCACAAAGATTAGGTGCTATTAATAACTCTGAATTAGTTGGTAATGTAGAAAGATCTGTTAATCAATCTTCTTTAATTACTGAATATTTATATGAAGCTCATACTGAAGTTAAACGTAGAGCATATACTGCAGTTATTGAAGTAGCTAAGATTGCTTATAAAAAAGGATTAGTTGCTCAGTATGTTTTAGATGATATGGCAATTGAGTTATTAAGACTAGAAGAAAATGAATTTGAAAATTCAGAGTTTAGTGTATTTGTAACTAACAATACTAAAGATCTTGAATTAAAAGCTAAGTTAGATCAATTAGTTCAAGTAGCATTACAATCTGAAAAAGTAGATTTATCTGCAATAGTTGAAACATTGATGAATGATTCACCTAGAGATATAGTTAGATTATTACAACGTAAAGAAGAAGAATTTTATAAACGTCAAGCTGAATCTCAAAAATCTCAACAAGAACATCAAATGCAAGTTGAACAAATGCAACAACAAATGCATGCTGAACAAGTTGAATTTGATCATCTTAAACTTGACCAAGAAAGATATATTGCTGAACAAAATAATGAAACTAGAATACAAGTTGCTGAGATTGCTGTATATAATAAACAACAAGATATTGACCTTAATGATAACGGCATACCAGATTCTTCAGAGATTGCAGCTAATGCAATAAAACAACAAGAAATATCTTCTAGAATGTTTTTAGAACAATCTAAGATTGGTAATGATAGATCTAAACATGAAGCTCAAATAGCATTAAAAGATAAAGAAATGAAGCTCAAGAATGAGCTTGAAAATAAAAAAATTGAAGCTATAAAAGTTCAAAATGCTAATCAGATAGAACTAGCTAATAAAAAAGCTAAGTTAGATAGAGAAATGATGGATAAGAAAATGCAGATTGAAAAAATGAAAATTGCTTCTAAACCTAAAACACCTAAAAAATAATGGAAGTACCTAAAATAAAACTTACACAAATGAATCCTGAAATATTTATGGGTAAACTATTTCAACTAAGAGATGAAATACACATAAATCATTTAAGAGTAACAGGTCCAGGTTCTTTTGCTGCACATAAAGCATTAAATGAATTTTACGATGGAATACTAGATTTAACAGATAGTTTAATAGAATCTTATCAAGGTAAATATGGTATTATTGAAATTGTTGTACCTAGTGCAAGTAAAAGTGATAGTATTAAATGTTTAGAAGAATTAGCTAAATTAACAGATGATGGAGCAGTTTACAAAATGTTTAAAGAAACATGGATACAAAATCAATTAGATGAAATTAGTGCTTTAACTTATCAAACATTATATAAGTTAAAAAACTTAAAATAATTTAAATGACAACTATCCATGAATTACAACAAGTTATGTGGGTAATAACACCTCATGGAGATGGTCAAGTATTATTTATAATGGATTATGGTCCACATGAAAATACAATATTTGTTGTAGCACTTGAAGAAAATGGTATGATAAAACATTACAATAGTAATGATGTTAGATTATGTAAAAACAATACTTTTAATATAAATAAAAATGTATAATAAGTTACCAATAAAAGAAAGAATGGATTTGATGAAGTCTTACAGAAAGGCTAATCCTGATATGTCTTATCGTGATATGGTAAATGATTATAATACTAGTTATGAAAAGTTTGGTGATGGTGGAAAAAAATCTTTTAATGATTGGTATAAAACTGTTCCTGCAAATAAAGCAGATACTTCATCTTATAATTTAAGAAGAGCATATGATTTAGCTCCTCAAGAACAATTAGATGCTTTTGTTAAAAATCCAAATGCACATTTATATAGTACTTATGAAAATAAAGAAACAGGTGTATATGAATTTATGAAATCTAAAAATCATCCTACTATTCAAAAAGAATTAGAATGGTTTAATTCAAATGATCCTGAAGCTATTAAATTTAAAAATAATTATAAATTAGATACATCTAAAGATTATTATCAATATGTACCTCAAAAACATAAGTATGGAGGAATTCAAAAGTTTGGAGATGAAGGTAAGTCTGATGGAATGACAGGAATGATGAAATCTAAAATAGCTACTGAAGCTCATTATGGAAATCCCGCTGCATTAAGAATGGTATCACCTAATCCTAATAAATATACTTTTACAGGAAAAGAATTAGATTGGGAAGGAAATCAAGCTTCACCAGCAGGTGATACAGGAACACATTTTATGGGTTCTTATGGTAATCAAGCAAGACCTAGTTTACAAGAAGTTAATGGTAAAATGCAATACTTTGAAAATCCTCAATACAACAGTAAAGAAAATTTTAATTTTTTAAGACCTGAAGATGCTGAATATTTTGCAGAACATTATAAAGATGTAGCTCCAATGATGAGGGGTTATGAGAAGTTTGGAGATGGTGGTAAAAAAAGTGTAAATAATAATTTATTATCTACAACTGTAAGAAATGATAATACATTGTATAATGGACAATCATTTTTAAACAGAGGAATGCAAATTGAACATTATCCTAATGGTGTAAATGATACTTTGTATAATTATACAAAACAACTTCCTGATGGTACATTTGAAAATTTTAATTCTTCAACAGGTCATTCTAATTCACCTGCATTTAATCAGTTGTATAAAAATGGACAATTTTTAAAACTACCTCCTAATCAATCTACTGAGTATCAAAATAATATTTTAAACTATTTTCAAAAAACAGGTAAGTAATAAAATAACATTAAAGCTATCAAAAGTTATCTGGTTATGTAACTTTTAGCATTTGCAAACAATAACCAAAACAGTTATATTTATAGTATATTACTAATAAGGCAAAAAAATGAGTAAGGAAAAAAAAGAATTTAACATTCTTGACACACCATTTGGTGAAGGTCTAGAAATGCAGTTTAATGATGAATTCTCTAGTGATTTTCAAGAGAACAATTCAGTAGCACAACCACTAGTTCCAGAACTAGAAGATGTAACACCTCCAGTTGATGAAACTAAAGAAGTTGTTAAAGATCTACCTAAAGAAGAAACCAAAGAAACTCAAGAAGTTGATAAGGTTGAATCTAAACAAAACAATACTGAAGAGAGTTCTTCTCTCAAAGTATTTGCAAGTTGGTTAGGTGATAAAGGTTTAGTAGACTATGATGAAGAAACTTTTGAAGATTCTGAAGATGGTTTAAAAAAACTAATGAGTTCTACTGTTGAACGAGAAGTGGAAAACTACAAAAAGAGTTTACCAGAAGATGTTCATAAATTAGTAGAATTTGTTGAAGCAGGAGGTAATCCTAAAGATTTTATTAATGCATATTACAATGAAGTAACTTGGAGTGATTTTGAAATAGACACTGACACTACTCAAAAGATTGTATTAAGAGAATACTTAAAGGCACAAGGAGAAGATATGGAAGAAATAGAAGAAACTTTAGATACATATGAAGTTTCTGGTATTTTAGAAAAGAAAGCTAAGAGTGCTTTAGGTAAATTACAAAACTATGAAAGAGGTTATCAAGAACAATTGGTAGAATCTCAAAAGAAGTATGAAATTGAACAAAAAGCTGTAGCTAAAAAACAGTATGAAGATTTCAAAGCTGATTTATACGCTAAAGAAGATATTCAAGGGTTTAAGTTAACTCCCAAACTAAAAGATAATCTTTGGGACTTCATTATGAAACCCGATAAGACTGGTAAGACAGGATTACAGAAACATAATGAAACTAATACTAATGCTCAATTCATGTATGCTTATTTAGCAATGAATGATTGGGACTTAAGTAAATTAGAAAGACAAGTTAAAACCAAAGTTAACTCTGAGTTAGCAAGTAAGTTATCTAACTTTAAAGATGGAAGGTCTAAATTAAAATCAGGTCAATCTGATGGATTTGGATCTGAAAAATCTTCAGGCAACTTTAGTGCCTTTAGACAAGCCTTAGATAAAGGTTTATTATAAAAGAACAATTATTAATTTAATATAACAAAAACAAAATGCAAATTAGTCCATTACAAATAACAAACATGAATTGGCATGCTGGTCTTACTCAAGACTCTCATTTGTCCACATTCTTTTTAACTGAGCCAGCTATTGCTAGCCAAGTTATTACTCGTATTTATAACAAACAAAATGGTTATAAAAATGCTCTTTCTTTCTTAACAGGTGGAATGGGTAAAGCTAAAGAAATTGATGGTATCCAATATCGTTGGAATATCATTGGTGACTCTCGTAAAGCAATTTCTATTACTCGTTCAGTATTTGATGCTGCAACTTTAGTAGGTATTAACGCTACATCTTTTAAAATTGGTGTTGGTGAAAAATGGTTTACAGAAGGTGACGTTTTATTATTTGACAGTCCAGATTATAAAGCTCGTGTAATTTCTGAACCAATTTATGATGGTGCTGATTACATCTTAGTATGTCAATTAGTTACTGCAGATATCACTAAATCTGTACCTTCAACTTTATTAACAGTTGGTAAAGAGGTATCTAAAGAATACAACATTGTAGAACATGATCATTCTCGTACATCAGGTGAAACTCACTATGCTACACCAATGATGTTAGAAAACTTCATGACTACATTGCGTAAGAAATATTCTGTAACTGGTGCTGCTCACAGCCGTGTTATGGTTATCTCTATGTTAAATCCTGAAACTAATGAAAAAACTAACACTTGGGTAAAATATGCTGAGTGGGAATTTTGGAAACAGTTTATGGATGAAATTGAAATTATGTTAATGTTTGGTGAATCTAACATTAAATCTAATGGTACAACTGACTTAAAAGGTGCTTCTGGAAATACAATTTATTCAGGTGCTGGTTTAGAAGGTCAAATTGCTCCAGGTAACAAAAGATTGTTTACTACATTAAATGAAAAAACTATCCGTGATTTCATGGGAGATTTAGCATACAATGGTACTGAAGATGGTCCTCGTGAATATGTTGCTTTATGTGGTCGTGAATTCATGAACTTATTTGATCAAGCTATGAAGCGTTCAGCTTCTGCTTTCAACTTAGTTGATAGTAAATTCATCGCAGGTGAAGGACAAAACTTAGAATTACATGGTCAGTTTATGACTTATACAGGTTTGAATGGAGATAAAATTACATTGAAAGAGTATAAGCCTTATAATGATACAATGAGAAATCGTTTATTACATCCTCAAACTGGTAAACCAGCAGAGTCTTATAAAGCGACTTTCTTAAACTTTAAATCTTATAACAAAGGAGAACCAAATATCCAAAAAGTATATTCTAAAGATCGTGAGATGGTAACAACTTACATTGAAGGAATGTATGGCCCTTATGGACCTAAGAAAAATGGTTCATCTGCAAGTTCAGTAGATGGTTACACATTTGAAGCAATGACAGAATGTGGAGTTATGTTACGTGACCCAAGTGATGCTGCTCAATTAATTTTAGATGTATCTAGCATTAGCTAGTTAAAGAATAAAGGTTTTTAGAGAGTGTACCTTATATCAAAACACTCTCTTTTTTTTAAACTAATAAAGGCAAATTATTAAAAACAATGGAAGTAATTAACAGACAGTATGTTATTAGACCTATCATACGCAATAAATTTTCAGGTCAATCAGCTTATGTAAAAACATTAACAGTTATTGCAGGAGCACAGTTAAGCATGAATGGTTTGTATAAAACTGGACTATCTAATGAAGATGAAGTTCATTTTGAAAAAGATCTAAACTTAGCTAAAGGAACTTTAAGTAAGCGTAATGCAGACTTTTGGGGTGATATGGAAGTAAGGTTAAGAAATGATAAGTTAACTATATTTAATATAGTAAATGCTTATGATGAATTAAAATTTAGAATGTTACAACAACATGATTGGATAGCTAATACTGAACATGATGTAGTTGGAAATTCAACAGCTAGATTTTATATATATGATCCAGAAGCAGCAAGTAAAATTGAAGATGCTAAAATGGAATTCGAGTTTGCAGCTATGGAAGCTTTTCATAGTACAACAGTAGAAGAAAGAAGAGGTCTATTAAGAGTTTATGGTAAAACAGGTGTAGATAGTATGTCTGAAACTATGGTTAAAACTGAACTATTTAAAGAACTTAAAAAAGACTATAAAGAGTTTATTAGAATAGCTAAAGCTAAAGATACTCCTACAAGAGCATTAGTAAAAGCTTTAACTGAGAAAGATATTATTAAAAAGAAGGGTACTTACTTTTATAATGGTGAAGATTTATTAGGTAGTTCAACTGATGAAGTTGTAAGTTACTTATCAGATTTAAAAAACCAAGCTGTTAAATTAGCATTAGAAAGTAAGTTAAAACCTAAGAAAACTAAAACTGATTAATGACTGCAGCAGAATTACACTTAGAATTTAAATTTAGATGTGATAAGTTAGATACTTTAAACTATCCTAACTTCTTACCTGAAGAAATAGATTTAATTTTAAATAATGCTCAAGATAGATTTATTAAACAAAGGTATGGTTTAAATAATATTAAAAGACAATCTTTTGAAGAAACTGAAAAGCGTACTGAGGACTTAAAGAATATTACAACTAATGCAATATTGACACCTCAACCTTATTCAGTAGATAACATAGATACAACTGCAAGGTTTGTATTGTTACCAACAGATCACTGGTTTACTATACAAGAAAGAGCAGGAGTAACATGTGTTGATTGTGGAACACCAACAACTCAAAGAGTTGAAGTAATTCCAATAACACATGCTGAAGCATCTAAAACTTTAAAAGATCCATTTAAAAAACCTAATTCTAATAAAGTACTTAGGTTAACAATTGATGGTAAAGTTGAATTATTATCAAGTTGTACAATAGTAGATTATCAATTTAGATACTTAAGACAACCTGTTAAAATTGACTTAACAACAAATACTACTTGTGAATTATCAGAACATGTTCATAATGAATTAGTTGATATAGCAGTAGGTATAGCATTAGAAAGTATAGAAAGTAAAAGATCTCAATCATTTAATCCTTTGATTAATAACACTAACGAATAATAAAAATTAAAATTA
>Ga0209442_1000524_pt1 | contig 22584 bp, 21 predicted proteins | sample LauGreSBDMM110DD_2_FD_187565 | JGI IMG/M metagenome (GOLD analysis project Ga0209442, IMG submission 187565) | Freshwater lake microbial communities from Lake Michigan, USA - Sp13.BD.MM110.DD (SPAdes) (version 2) | ecosystem: Environmental > Aquatic > Freshwater > Lake | place: Lake Michigan...
TTGTTCGTTACGTTCCCATTCTTTACGATACATCTTTAGCTCTGTACCATCTGTAGAAACGTATTTAAGTCTGTTGCCATCTTTTATTAACATACCCTTAGCTTCTGCCAAGTCTGTTAGGCCACTGTAAGGACTCATACCTGTTGCATAAGGAATTTCAACCTGTACTGTTTCAAAAGGTTTACTGTAACGTGTTTTCATAATCTTACACATTGCACGAATACCGTTAACAGTTGTAGTTTTATTGCCATCAGCATCAGTTTTTAGTTTTAATTTACGCATAGCTACAACGATCGAGCTTGCATAGATAAAACCTTGACCTCCTGAGATTTTGTCATCTGGATCGAACATGTCTTGACTAGCGTATGTGTGATTAGTACAAATTAATCCAACATTATAGCTACCAAACATGTTTACACAGTTACGAACTAAAGATGTTAGTGCCTTAGGTTTACGACCCATGTCACCTTTCATCTCACCTGCTTCAAACTGATTAACGTCAGTTGGCGTTAACAACATGCCTAATGAATCGATTACAAATAATACTTTTGGACGAGTTTCCTCAGGCATAGTTTTGTATTCTTTCATGAATTCACTAATGGTTTTTGCCACGTCGTCAATCATAGCCATGTTGAGTTTTAATAGTTTTTGTTCACTGGTGTCAACACCTAGTGCGTGTAACCATTTTTCATCAAGTGCGTTTTCACTATCAACTAGCACTACATAAATGCCTTGTTGTTGTGCTGCCTTGATAAGGTTGCCTGAGCAGATATAAGATTTACCTGCGCCAGACTCACCGGCGAATACTGTTACTTTTCCCAGCGGTGCACCTTTAGTAAAGTCTCCACTAATCAAGTAGTTAAGAGCGTAGTTGCCGGTACTGACCCAGTCTGTTGGATCATTAAATCCAACACCGAGTCCGTCGATGCTCTTAGTTAAAGTTTTTCTAAACTTTGTTAAATCAAATGCTTTTGTTGCCATAGTTATACTCCTAAGATGGCGATAAGGGCGCAAGGCCCTTATCGGTTTTCAGACTTATTGTTGCTTGCGATTACGAATCATTGACAGGATGTCTTCAGCACGGCCACCTGTACTTGCAGGCGCACTTGCTGTGGCAGCTGGTGTAGCTTTGACTACGGCAGCTGGTGCATCATCATCATATGATTCATCGTCGGATGCCAATGCGGCTGGCTTTGCTTTGGTGTTAGGATCACCTGTAGCTTGGCTCATACCGGCTGGCTTGAAATATTGACCCCAACGTTCCATATCATATGGTTCGCCATCAACAGATGCTTCAAACATCTCTTTGATAACTTTGAGTTCAACATCTCCGGGCTTCTTAGGCAAGAAGTCTTTGAGGTTGTAAAGGCCATGTGCCTTAACTGCGGCTTGCTCGTCGTCACTTAACGGACGTTCGCGACGTTTCCACGAACTAGTTGAGTAGTCTGCATAGCCACCCTTGCTAGTTTTAGCAAGTTTGAAATCTACACCGTGTAGAGTGTCAGTTGGCAGGTTATCCATTTCTGGATCAAGCAACGCACCGCGGATAAGTTGGAAGATCTGCGGGCCGATAATGAACCTACGGATAGGATTCGCGGCTGGCGCATCTTCTTTCAAACCATCATCTGTTACAAAACCTTGGAAAATGTAACTACGCTTTTTCCAATACTTACGACCCATATCTTCGAGATTTGGATCTTTAAACCAGCCGCGAACTTCTGCCAAGATTGGGCAAGTGCCGCCGTACATTTCCATGCAGGGTACTTGGACCTGAACTTGTTTTGATTCTGTGCTGCCTTTGATGCCAGCAAATGGTAGTTTAATGATTTGACGTTCGATCCAGAAAAATGTATTGTCTGCATCACCGTCTGGTAAGAATCTAACTACTGATTCTTGACCTTCTTTGAGATTCCAGAATGGATAAATTGAATTATCTCCACCTGAACGTTGATTACCGTCGGAACTGCGGGTTTCTTGTTCCTTGAGTTTTGCGCGAATTTCAGCTAATGTTGCCATGATGTTCTCCTATTGTTAGCCTAATAAAGTTTTTAGTTTTGCCTGTATTTGTTTTAAGCCTATCCTAAAACAAAAAGTGCATATATGTTATTATACGCACTTTTATTTAGCATTGCAAGAGAAATCGTGGTTAGATCTGAGAGAAATTTCGCCGAAACACTAAAGCAGTGGCAGTAGGCTTGTGTTGTATGTTTGACCAGTTTATTTGAGGATGATCTATCCAATCCTGATTGATGTATTCAAAAAACTCTGCATGGTCCCGGTGTTTAGGGTTCCATAAGTTCTGTTGTTCAAAATGTATTTTTGATTGTGCGCCAAACTGTACCATTCGTGTGAATCGAATTTGCGATCGAGGATATTGTAACAGCCATTCTGCAAACGGTTTCATTTCTCTAAAGTTATCTTGTTGCACAACAAATGTATATTTGAGTGTTGTATGAGCTAACGTAGGGCACTGATTTAAGTATTCGATGTTGCGCTTTAACTGCTCAAAGTCTCCGCCTTTACGCACAGTGTTATAAGTAGTTTCTGTAGCAGCATCTACACTGATAGCAATAGTGTGTATGTTAGCGTGAATCTTGCTCATCTGATTGATAATCTTTTCAGTGAGCATGACTCCGTTTGTTAACAAATTAATACTCATATTTGGAAATAACGACCCGTCTAGATTTATAAGAAAGTTTCGATATAAATGACTGCCAATTGCATCGCCACTGCCGGTAACTGTAAACTTGAACCTGGCATCAGACGGCTTAGGCAAATAGGCAGATTTGATTTTTTCAAGGATGATAGCTGATTTAATGTATGCAGAATCGGCTGGAGAATATTGTTTCTTAGTACTGCGACAAGAGGGACATTGTAGATTGCAGCTAGAATCAAAACTAAACTTTATTAGCTCAGGCAATGGAAACTGTATAGACTTTCCCTCGGGCCAAACCCATCCCGGATAATCTGTGTTGATTAGTGTGTCTGTTGAGATAGTTTTTGTAATCCATGATGGACAGATGTCTAGATTACAATAGGTGTATGATTGATCAATGATAGACTCGCGTACTTTGCGAGCTTCTTCACCAAGCCATATTTCTTCTAAACTGTTGTCTAAAAGATTCCCAATGACTTTAGGATGCCAAGTTTGGCAACATAGATGTACATCACCGGTAGTGGTAATTTCTATGTTGTAAAATGGCTCTTTGCAGTTTAGAGCCATATAGTATTACTGTCGTGATAGTCCAGCTAGTTTTTTCATTCTAGTCATTTCACTGATTTGATGCAGCTTGCCAATTACCTTTTTAGCAATAGAAAGCGAGCTTTCACCAAACTTCTTTTCACACGCAATCAGTACACCGGTTTCACCTTTCGGAAAGTTGCCTTCTTCTCTATTGTACATTGACTTGACAAACTCAATAAGTTCATCAGATTTGTTGCCAAATACATCTTCAACCTTCATACCAGCTTTGGTAATAGCTTCGCCTAGAGACATGTCTTGTCCTGCTATTCGAATAACTGTTTCTGCTGTTGCTCCAGCTTTCTTAGCCTTGTTAACTGCGTTAGTAAAACTTTCACCCCAGATATCAGCAGTTACAGGTTGTGGTGGTGCTGCCGGTGCTGGCTCTGCTGGAGGAACTTCTGCTGCTGGCTCTGCTGGAGGAACTTCTGCTGCTGGTGCTGGCTCCTCTGGAGTTTCTGGGGCACCGTCCATTCCTGGTTCTTCTTCGGTAAAGTTAATCTTTGACAGTACATCAGTACCTTCTTCTTCATCCTTCATTTGGATGTAATCTTTTAAGATGTCTCTTACATCGCTGTCAGGACTTACATCTGCTAGCTCTTTAAAGATGTCCATTAGCTCGTCGTCTTCAATGATACCTGACAGACTTTCAATGGCATTAGTACCGTCTGGACCAACTGGAAACGGCTCAGCTATTAGTTGATTTAGTTTGTCAACTGCTGCACCTTGACTGTCTTCCTTGTCACTGAAAATATCAGTACGTTCAATAATTTGATCTAAAAAGTTTTCGTATTGTGCAAACTCTTTAACTTCTCCGTAACCGGTATCTGTATCAGCGAGGTCTTCTTCGGTAACTAGATCTTCGATTGATAATTCTTTTACTGGAATATCGCTTTCGTCGACTAGTCTAAAGATATAAGGAAATACAGTTTTTAGTTCTTCGTTGAAACTACGGATAGTCAAACGATCAACCCAATCATTCATAACATCTTCGGGAATTTCCTTGGCTAACGACTCTTTAAATGATTCTGCAAATAGTTCATAGCGGCTTGGGTGCTGTAGGTTATATATTTCTTTTTTAACTGAATCAATACGTTCTAACACCTTGCTGTGAATAGATCCCATATTTTCGCTAATGGTGTCATTGCGTTCTACATACCCTTTAAACTTACGTAACTGTGCTAATTCTTCGCTTAGACCAATAACGTGTTGTCCGATACTGTCATACGGATTTCCGCCATGACCAATGTGTTGTGCTAGAGCACGAGCACCATTTAAATGCTTAAATGGATAACGGAACCGTTCTCCTTGTGCATTTTCAATATAGATACTTTCAATGCGCTGTGTTCTGCCGGCTGGGTTAGCTTGATTAACAGGGGCGCTGTGTTTTAAGATGATTTTTGAATCACCTAGCTGTTGGTAGCTAGTTTTACTAGTACCAAATAGTTTACTCTCGGTCATATTGCCTTCTCCGGTATTCTGCGATAAAAAGTTAAAATCTCTGCGATCTAAGTTGCTCTTAGTAATGTCTCGTGTGTCAAAGTTTAAGAAACGTTGTTTAGCAAACTCTCTAAGTTCTTTAATAAAATCAAAGAAGTTATTTTTAACAAACTCAGATTGTCCTTCAACAATGTCATTAGAATACATGACAACAAGTCCGTCTTCGTCTGACAAGTTTACAGTTATTCTGCCTAGTGATGTACCTTCGTACATATAGTCAAAGTCAAAAAACCTAGCATCTTCAGTCTTGCTAGTAACTTTGCTATCCTGATCACCTAGTTGGATTTTAGGAAACTGTGTGCGAATCTTGCCAAACAGTTCTTTTGCGATTAGATTGAAGTTTTTATTCATATTGATATTTAGCCTAAATTAGACGAAATAAAGATAGGCATTGGCATTTCATAATCGTCGTCACCCATCATTGTATCGCCGGTGCTTATGCTGTCAAACACCCTAACATCCCAGTCTGCAAGCACTTGACTCATCCTAACACATAGTAGCATAGCACTTACTAAGTCGTCCTGTTCGCCCGATTTAGCTTTAAAAGTTACACCGGATGCAATGAATGCTTTAAGTTCGGATATTAGTGGCTTGCTATTAATCTTCATCTTATTACTTTCGATTAGATACTTTAATCGAGCTGCTGCGGAGATTTTTGCACCGTGCGTAGTGTTAAAGCCCTTGCGGAACTTACGAACATGCCCCTTACGTACAGGCTCTGATAAGAATAATCCGCCAAAGTTTTCTTCGCCAATGTCTTTAATACAGACTAGGCCTGCTTCACCAACAGTATTATTCTCAATACTCCAATAGATATTTCCGGAGTTGTCAATACCAATTTCATCTATAAGATATTTTACAATGTCTTTTAGCACACGAATCTGGCCTTGAATAGGTGTTAGATTATGTTGCCATTCTGCAATTTGTTGGAATGTTGGCAGTTCTAACACTTGGATAGCAGACGAGTTTCCGCCTGTGCCTAAGCTAGGATCTAATGCAATAATGTACAGGTTGTCTGGCGTAGGTTTCTTATACCATCGAGTTTGTCCCATGTTTAGTATAGGCGGCTTGCCTTCCATACCGGCTAAGTGAATACTGTTAATCAGTGTCTCATCATAGACTAAGAACTCGCAGTTGTATTCTCGACGGAAACGTTCTTCACCAATACGGCCACGCTCAGTTGATGCCCAGTTGTCATCGCGGTCTGGATGTTCGCTCCATGCACAGGTAAACGGAAAAAATCCGTTAAGTCCGATCTCTTGTTCGTTACCAAACTCATCAAACTTTTTATTTGCTTCTTTCCAAATAATAGCAAATGTATCTTCGTCACTGTTAGGTGTTGAAGTAATGATTGCTCGTCCACCAGTTGCTAGTGTAGGAGAGATTGACGTCCAAAACTCATCGGCAATATTTGGAGGCACAAATGCAAACTCGTCACAGTATAGTAGGGAAATAGACATACCACGACCTGTGTTGCCAGTAGTAGTTGTAGAGACAATACGTGATCCATTATCAAACTCAATAGAGCCCTTGTTATAGTTTACTACACCTGAGCGTATGTGATCAGGACATAGTTCGTAAGCGTATCGAATACGCTGCATAATTTCTTGGGAGCCTGTATACTTGTGTGCTGAGATTAAAATAGTTTGGTCTGGATGGAACATAGCAAACCACAGTAGATATCCTGCGGCACAGGTGGTCTTTCCCATCTGTCGAGGTAACATGTTAACATTGAATCGATGTCCGTGATACGCATCTAATAACCTAGTTTGAAACTCAAACGGTTGGAATAGCATCTTACCTTTAACAGGATGCTGTATGTAAAAATAGTTCCTACAAAAATAATGATATCCGTCATCGTGAGAAGAACACGCTACTAGTTCTTCAATGTGTCGTTCTGTGAATGTTTCTTTAGTGTGGGCTTTTTTGGTTAAAACGCCGTCTAGTGATTTACTTGCCATATAGCTATTTACAATAAAAAAGAGGCCACCAGGGCCTCTTTGAGCGGATTATATCCTATTAACGACTTTTGACAACTTCGTATAGATTGCCTAGTCTGTTTTTTAAATTTTCTAAAGCCATAGAATTGTCTCCTAAAGCTGCTGGAGGATATGCTTTCTTAGGTCTATTTAAATCGCCCCCTTGATCCATATCGTGTTGCATATACATTTCATCAGGTGTATTAGCGTAGTCATCCCCAATGAGTTCCGGGCCATCGCTGCCTTGTCCACCCATAGGGATAATGATCTCTGCATCGCCCATATCGTCCGAACTACTGTCAATGTTTTTTAGAATAGCCATCAAATCTGCAATGCCGCCGGCGCCGCTTCCGTTCATGCTGAGATTCATAGTTACCGAATCACTTTGCTTAGGTGTGCTCATGCCCATCATGCTGCTAGGCATATCTGCACCACATCCTTCGATAAATGCTTCGTCAACTTCTTTTTCTTTTTCTTTGTCTTTAGGAAAAGCAGCTTTCATTCGACTACCGTAGTATTCGTCTTTGCCGCTTTCGGTTTTGCCGTCACCGTCGTAATCTTTATCAGCCTTGTCGGCTTCTGTAACTGACTGATCGATGTCAGTCATGCGTTGAATAAGTTCTTGAAAATTCATTTTTGTTTTCCTTTAGATGCAAACAGGCCGCGAGCTGGTCCGGCTTTAGGCATCTCCGTTGCTTTTTCTTGATGTAACTTTTTAGCCAGCAATACATCGTTAACGCCTTTATATTGCGTTGGCTGGGTATTTTTTCTACTCTTTGTTAAGTCTCTTAACAATGACAACACTTGTTTGTCACCTACTAGACTTTGATTATTTTCTTTACCGTAGTCCTGAGAAAGCAAAGCCTTTCTATCAGTTTTTTCGTCAACTACATTTTCTTGTTCGATTGCAGCATTAGCTTCTTCTAACGGTGTACGTACACGGATGCAATCTCTTGAAATGCCAGTACAGTTGGCCAACAGTTCTGATAATACTGCACTGGTTGTTGGATAATCTAGTTCAACTTCAAAAATGGTCATTGACGAATTTTTAATGTTAGGAAACTCTAAAAGACTAGCTTGGATAGGTGTGCTCTTGCCTTTACTAAACTTGCAAACTTGATATTTTTGTAAAGCAGTTTCCATACAGTCTTCGCAGTTGTCGGGCAAATCGCCAGCCACTTTGACTTTGAAGGTATACTTCTTTGCTTCTTTTTCTTCTTTTAGATACTCTGTGAATGATTTCATAATAACGTCCTGATACCTTATTTATTCATATTTTTAAGTTTTTCAAGTAAACTGTTACGGTCAGATACAATAAAGCCGTTACCTTGAATATCAACGCTGTCGTCTTGTCCCGCTTTTTGATCAATCTGTTGTTTCTTAAGTTGCAACTCGATCATTTTTAGTTTCTTGTCGATCTTTGCACTTTTAGCATCAATGGCGTTCTTAAGCATGCCGCCAGCTACTTCAAAAATGCGACCGCTGTATCTTGCTTCAACGTTCATACCTAGATCCATCAAGTCATCATACGCATCAGTAGCTCGTTGAGCAAGTGCGTCAAACTCACTGTCAGCTAAATCGCCAAGTCCCTTAACTTGTGGGAGGCTAGCAGCAATTTTATCAAACTCTGAAAGGTCTCTCAACAACGGAGCAGTGGCTTGTGATCGCTCTACAATATCTGGTTTTTCTGCTTTCTTAACAATCTTTTTGTTTTCGGGCAGATTTAAGATTTCTTCTAGTTTTTTGGTCATAATATACTTATCTCCTGCCGCCACTGTGGAACATGTCTTGTTCGTTTATTACACGAAACTTGATACCTTGTTGTTTACACCAAGCCTGTGCAGCTCGCCATTTGGCAACATTTTTAAAATACTGCTGTTGATTGTGTCTATTTTTGCCTACTTTTTCAGCAAGTGTTTGATTCTGAGGCTTTACTTCTATCAGTTCAACAAACGACTTACCAGTCTTGTCTGTGTACTGTATAAAGAAGTCTGGTACATATATTGTGCTCTTACCAGTAAGCGGACATCGATAGGGTATGCTGATTGCTTCACTTGCCCATTTTTGCACACTAGGATGTGTATCGCAAAACTTCATAAATGCAAACTCCCAGGAACTTCGGTATGTGGGCTTCTTATTACCTACATACTTTTCCGGGTTTTCTACAGTGTACTTGCCTTGTGCAAATCGACTCATGGCCTAATATTGCGGCTTTCAGTAGTTTCTTCTACTGTGGTTATCTTATAACCTAATGTGCTAGTACGCTCTCGATAGGCGTTTAGCACTTCTGTTACTACAGAACTCAACTGTGCGTCTGCTAGGCCTTTTAAGGTGTCTAATAGTTTGAATACGTTTACATCATCAAGCCTAGCTTGATTTAAAATCACAATGCCCGTACTACGAGCTGCTTCTTCGTCAAATCCACGTTTTAAAAAAAATCCAACTACTGCATCGATTTGATTGCTGGGAAAAGTTATTTGATGTCTAAAGTATTTGTCAAAAAAGCTCTTAACTTCTTGGCTGCTGTCAGTAGCATCAACTGGTGGTAAATTAATAGACATATTAGCCTCCTCCGCCTCCTGTTACGCTACGAGGAATTGCCTGTGTGCTAGTATTGGGGTTGTTTACTGGAAAACTAGTGTTCTGTAAACCGCTTAGACCTGTTGATGCCACGTTATTCAATCCTCTTACTGCTATATTAGTTAACTCGCCTTTTACGCCTGCGCTTGATAACGTTTTAGCATTCTTATAGGTATTTACTGCCGTAATGGCTGTGGCTATAAAATTTGCGGGACTTTCAAATGCTCTACCTGAGCCCAGTGCACCAAACACTGCTTCTGCGCCTGCTAGTACGCCAGCACCACCAAACAGTGTTTGTGTTCCGCCGCCTGCTAACGATATTGAACTAGGTGTTTTATCGTAGTGCTCCATTGCAAAGCCAGGTGGCGATCCTTGTGATACGTATCCGGTATCATATGCGACTGATTCGTATGCTATCTGCATACTTTGTTCACTTGATTGACTTGCAGAGCTGTCTAGACTATCATGAGTCCATGAAGTAATCAGCGGATTGATCAGCTTGTAACTGTACCATGCTCGCTTGGCCAGCTGAAATATGGTAATGTTGTTAAAAAACGGAATACTACTGTTGTTGTCAAGTCCGTATCTACCTCTAATAAAGTTAGAGTTCAACATAGCAGTTCTGTTATAAGCGCCTGGAATATTTGCTGCGGCTTGATCACCGTAGTAATATCCATAATAGTTTTGCCACAATTGTCCAACTACACCTAAGTTGTCGTCATGCATTCTAATGGTAACAGGTTGGTAATCAATCTTTACATTAACTACTTTCTTTCTATTGTATTGATTAAGTGTTTCAGTTTGCAAGTTAAACTTAGGCAGTTCTGCTGCTTTAACCAACATGTTTATTTCATTCTGATGTTGAAACTTTAAACTGAAGTTCTTAAGAGCATTGGGATTGATGTCAAAACTAACGTGATATAAGAACTTGACTTTGGGAGTTAGACGTAGATCGCTGTCTACAAATAATCTAGCGGCGTGTTGAAAGTCGCCAACATTTCCCTTGGGATTAGTAGCGCCTGCGATGAACTGACGGAGTGCTTTGCTTGCCATATTAATATTTATCTACTATTAACTACGTAGATAATGATTGGTCACAAAAAAAGGCTGTTGCCAGCCTTTTTATTATAAACCTACGCCAGACACTAATGTGTTTACTGTTCGGCCTGCAACTTGAGAAATACCAGATGTGCTGTTGCTTGTTTGGATCGCATTGTCGTATTTAATAGACATTTGAACCGTAGCTGCTTCGTTGGCATTGTATGCTAAGTTGTTGTAGTTTACGTTTTCTAGGTAGCAACCATAGATTTCCCATGTTTCTAAAACGCCCACTGCATCTGCGCCGTTGCCGCCGTCTAAGATTTCAATGCGTGTTAAGAACTTGTAGTCAATGCCCGACGCTGCTGAACTTTGTTCATAGAAGTCAAACTGTTTCTGTAGTTGTTGTCCTACTAGCTTGCTGACTCCACCGTTTACGTCGTCTCTCACGTTTAATGTGATAGGACTCCATGTGTGCTTACCTGCTAGGTATACACGTGAGTTATATACGTCTAAAGTAATCGGGTCAAAGGCCACTGTTGGTCTTGTAACGTCAACTACTTGCTTTGTTAACTCTTGTGTTGGTGCGCCAGCGCCGAATCCTTCTAGACTAACTCTAAAACGATACTTTAGTTTTGGCATCAACAAGCCTTGCGGCTGTTGACCGTCCAACGGTACTGTAAATTTTGCTAATGATGCTGATGACATAGTATTCTTCCTCTTTATATATTTATAGGATTAAAGTCCCTTGATCTCGCCAGTGTTTTTCAGTCTTAATGGAATGTAGATAAACTCTACAGACTTAACTGGTTCAACAGCAATATCAATGTATAGCTCGTTCCTATCAATTCTAGAAGGAGTATTGTTACTCTCATCGCAAACTACTAGGTAGTCGTATAGAGCACGTTGTCCAACTAGTTCTAGCATTAAACTTTCTACAGCGCCTTTGATCTCATCTCTGGTTAACTTGTCGTTTGGTTCAAAAATGTACGGCTTAGCCAGTGCATTTAACTGTCTACGTAGATAAACTACTAAACGTGCTACGTTGATACGATCTAGTGCAGAAGCTGCACGAGCTCTTGTGTATTGACCGTAGTTAACTAGACCAGTGCCGGTAATGAATGTAATCGGATTAACTTTCACGCTGGCTAATGTATCACGTTGACCAACATTTAGTGCAACTGAGTTAAACTCGCCTTCGCCGTCAACATAACCAACTGCTGTTGCGTTGGTAATACCGCCACGACGTACACCAGCTGGTGCAAACCATGGATAGCTAACTTGATCGCTTAGAGCGATTGTGCGTAGCATCATGTGACTTGGAGGAACAACTACGTTGTTACCAAAGTTGTCGCTTGTGAATCCCCATGGATAGAAGAAGCCAAGATATTCGTCGCTTGATACAAGGCCTTTGTCGTTATCTTCAAATGCAAGAGCTTGGTTTGTACCCCATGCTAACAATGAAGTAGCATCTGCTGTTAAACGAGCAGGAGTATCAGCTACAACAAATGCTGTTAAGCCTCTATCGTAGTTTAAGCTGATAAGTTCGCCTACTAGCTCAGAGTAACCTGGGCAAGCGATCAAGTTGAATACACGTGATTCTTCATCACGGATTTGTTGATTACTGTTGACCAATGCTTGAAGAGCTTGTACAACAACTTTACGTTGTGCTTTACGACCAAACGTACCTGCACCATTGTCTTGATTGCCCGACTCTGTAACCCAACGATGTGGATAGTAATCAGCCATTGACTGACCGCCGCTTAGACCTGGATCATAACGTGTGTTGTCAGCGTCTACGTCAACATGGTTTTGTACAAACTTCTTAACGTTAAATCCTGAACGACGTAGATTCCATAGCAACATACCTTTTGGATATAGTGCTGGATCTGGAGCGTCAAAGTCTAGGTAGTCACTTGTTAACAAGTCAACAATGGCGCCATCTGTGTCGCTGTTTGCACCTGCTGTGTTATAACGAGCGTCTGCAAATAAGCAACCGTCTTCTGTGCTTTGGTCACCGGTATCAACTAAGAACCACTTCATTAAGTCTTTATTAAACTTATAGATTGTTGGGAAGTTTTCAGTATCACTAGTGTCAACCCATAAGTCGCCTGTTTCTAATGCAGTGCCATCGCTTTGTGTTTCTGGCTTGCTAGCTGCAACGATTGGACCTGCAGGATCAGTAACTGGAAACTCGTTTAGATAACCAACCCATGTAGCACCGTCATGTACTAAAATGTCCACTTCGTCGATTACTGAACTGTACCATAATGTACCGTCTGCTGTCAAACTAGTTGGAGCATCTGCATTGGCAACATATACCAATGGTTCCCATAGGCTTGCAACTAAATCATGATCACCATCTGGATCTACATACATGTTAACTGTACCGCTATCAGTTGCTGGATTATATGCATCAAAGCCTAAGTCAGTCAATGGTGTACCAGTACCGTCAGCAAAGTGGATATCACCACCTAGTTCGTGTGTAATAACAACACGGTTCTGACTGTCAACACTGGCAACTACATTAGTACCTGTTGGCATCGTTGCGTTGATTGCCTCTGCAACTTTTCCTGCATCAACAGTGGCTTTTGTAGGACCAGCTGCTGCCGCAGTAAATGATATTGTAATGTCGCCGCCTAATGCTGCTGAACCCTTATCAGTTTCTGCAATAACAAAGTTATACGTGCCTGGTGCAAATGTGGTAGCAGTAACTTTAGTAGATCTAACAGTTAGCGGAGCAGCAGTCTTTCTACGATATGCGGTAAATGATACACCGCCAACGCTAGAATATTTTACATACAATGTGCCGGCAGCTAAGTTTGTGCCACCACCAGTTTTATCTAACTTGAATAATGCCTGTTCTGAATCGCTGTACAACGGTGCATCTAATGATTCAAATGCTTGTGTTGTGCTGTTGTAACGCTTGGCCCTCCAACGTGCGCCTAGATTAGGCTCGGTTGTCTTGACCCATACAGATCCTGTAGCAGCATCTGTACCTGAAGTTTTCCACTGCGGTACGCTAGTATGTGGTGCAATAGCAAGTGACGGTGTAACACCGACACCAAAACTAGTAGTCCAAGCAGTTGACCCAACTTGTACCCATACGCCTGCGTCATTTCTAAACCATAATGTCATTGGATGACTGTCTGTTAGTGCGCTAGTGTCTGGATCTGTATCTACAGATACAATAGCATAGCTGCCATTTTTACCAATAGATGCAGCTGGACCGCCTGTGCCTGCGTTGACTTGTGTACTGTCAGTGATAACTAGCGGCACTTTGTTTGTGAATGTTTGTCCGCCAGTTACTGTAGCAGCACTGCCGTTCCATTCAAAAATACCCCAGTTTGTGTTTTGTGTATCTACCCAATGTGTGCCGTTTAGTGGTTCAGCTGATGGAGCCGATGCACTGGCGTTTAGTTGGTTTAGATCTAAGTCAGCACGTACTACAAATGCACGATTGCTAACACCAAGTAAACTGTATGCAGCTTGTAAACCATACTCGTTCTGTTCGCCAGCATGGATTGGGTTATTGTTTCCGTCTGTCTTGAAGACTGGATCGCCAAAAGTATCTGCAAGATCTTTCTGACTTGTTAACAAGTACACTTGGCCAGCGTTGGCCTTTAATGTACCTGGTGCAGTGCCGTCGCCTGCTCCGTTTGATTTGTTTTCAGCAGTAGCAACGACAATCAACGGGACTGTGCCAGGCTCTGCTGGGGTATAAAATGATTCGTCAATAACTTTGACTTCTACGCCTGGTGAACTTAATGCCATATTCGTTTCTCCTAAGGATACTGTGTTCTACTATTATTTAGCGCATTTGGATAAAAGAAGCTGCATATAAGCGTTTGAAAAGGGGCTGAAAAGGTGAGGATAAATACAGGATGAGCAGACCTTTGTGTATTTGTGGGTATAGACCAGCAGCCGTTAACTATATAAAGAACGGCAAAACGTATTACAGACGTAAATGCGAAGTATGCCTCACCGGTGGCATAGGCAAGGGATTACCCAAGTGGTACCAGGACGGCTACCGCACAAAACTAGTGTGCGACAAATGCAACTTCAAAAGTAAGTTTAAAGAGCAGTTTAATGTATTTCATGTAGATGGAAACATGAACAATACTAGGCCTGCTAATTTAAAAACAGTATGCGCCAACTGCCAACGCATACTGGCTAAAGAAGGTGTTAAATGGTCTCAGGGTGGACTTCAACCAGACTTTTAATCTGCTTGAACAAATCGTCAATAGTGCCGTTATTGTCTATTTCAATGTCAATGCCTTTGCCTATCCAAGCAGTTTCGCTAGCGTGAATCTTACGTCTTTCCATATTTAACTTACTGATTGACCAGCTCATATTAGTAGGGCCTTGATTTACGTTCCATGCATCTTGATACCATTCTGGATCAGCACCGCGTACTACACGTACTACTTGGCCTCCGGCATTTTTAATAGCAAGTATTTCGTTAGGAAAACGTACATCGCTAATAACAATATTATCACTTGTTTTACGCATCTTGTTCTCCAAGCTGGCAATCCAAATATCATCATGAAATCCGTTGCGGCAAACTTCTGTACCCCATAACTGTAACATCAGTCTAGGAGTTAAATCAGGCATATCTAATCGGTCTGCCCACCACGGATCTATTTGCTCTCGCCACTCACGAGCTTCTGTTGTACGTCCTTCCAACAGAACGCGGTCCCAACCGAATACGTTGGCAACCGCGTCTTTTAATGTATTTGCAAATGAGTCACGGCGGAATCCGTGAAAGTTAACCAAATAATCTGCGGCAGTATCTTTGCCACTTCCAATAAATCCCACAAACCCTATAATCATAGTATCTCCTGCGATACTATATTTTATACTCTTTTACAAGTTTGTCAAATTTTTATACGCCATATATCAGCAGTTCCACTTCCGTAATGCCAATGCTTTGCGGGTAGGATCACCATTAGGCTTCTTCATAGGGCCTTTGTTGCCGCCCATTCTTGCACAGAAACTCTTTCTGCGCTTGGCTGCTTTTGATCCAGGCTTGAGTTTGCTAGGTTTAGTGGTCACTGCCATTTGTAGTTTAGATCCGGGATTCTCTCTGCGATAGCTAGCAACACCTTTGGCATTGAGGCCGCCTTTTTTGCTTTTACCGGCTGAACGTTTCCATGCTGCTGATTCGTCTAGTAGTTCGTGATCATCTACTGATTCAAAGTCTTCCCAGATCTGGTCAGCATCAACTCCGTGTGCTTTAGCTAGACTATTAACCATTTCTTCAATGATGTCAAACTGTTCTTCAATACTTTCATTGGGCACACAGTTGTTTACACGGACACCGCCTTTAATCTTAGTGCCTTCCTTATGCTTGCCCTTCCAACATTTAGCGTCTAATCGTTGTTTAACAGCTTCGGTAATAATTTCTGTTGTTTTCATTTCTTTTTAGCCTTTCCAGCTTTCATGTTAGCCATCCAATGTGCTAACTGTCCTTTGCGGCCGCCTTGCTTGGCAGTTTTACGCAGGCTACTCACTGACGCTTTGGTATTGACACCGTGACGTTTAGCATCGCCTTTGTCTTGCGGATTCTTACCGTCAGCAAAGTTTTCACTTAAATCTGGTTTGTTTTTACTAGCACCCATACCCATTAAGTCAGCGCCTTTAAATTCAGGCATGGTAGTTAATACGATTTGTTCTGCTTCTTTTGCTGAGTTAGCCTTAACTTTAACAGCTGGTATCTTGTTATATGGTGCTTCAACACTATAGACCCAAAATACGAGGCCACCGGGGCGAGTTAATACAAATGCCTCTCCCTTTTGTTCTAAGTTCCACTTGGGCAACAGTCTCTTGACCATACGAGCATACAGGCCTTGTCTTGAATCTTCTTTAGCGGCAAATGTCATTCTTCGTATAGAAGCTTTTTTATTTGCTATAAAGGCTTTCATAATGTCAACAACTGTGCCGAATACATGAGCAGAGTTACCAGTGCCAGTTACACCCCAACTTGCTGTACCGTGTGCTCGTTTGGCTGCAAATTCAATGTCCCAGTCTCCGGGTGCCTCATCCGGATCTTGGCCGGCCATGAATGTGTAGTGTACATCACCTACAGTAAACTCAGCTGAAGCTTGATTCTTATCTTGATAAGTCCACTTCCACTCTTTGCCACCGTCAAACAGTTCGTGCATACTCTCGCCACCACCGCCTCCGTCACCGCCTCCGTCACCGCTACTATCGCTGTTACCGTAGTTTGCGTAATATCCATAGCCACCATACAGTCCAGGGCCATAGGCTGCGTGACGCAGTTTTCGTTTTTTCTTGCGGCGTTCTTCTAGATTTTGTGCATCTTGACTGCTGGCAGAGTTTTCAGAAATAATATCGGATATTTTCATAGTTATCCTATAATAAACGACATGGGCTGTCCTCCAGCAACTAACGTTTCTAATTCTTTATCTAGCTTTTCAACTTCTTCTTTACTTGCAGATTTAAGATCACCGCCGTTTAACTGTGTACCACCTTGTGGCCCTGCAATTGTTCCAAACTTACTGCGAGCTTCTCCTAATATACCTTTACAAACTGCTAAAGTGTAATCTCTAACCCATTGCTTAGAATATATGTCGTTGATTATCAGATAGTCTGGTTTGTAGTTATAGCAGCGTAACATGATAGTTTCGCCTGCTACAAACGGTCTTTGTAAAATTCGTATGGTATGGCTGTGTGGAATCCATTGAAACTCAATGTATGCGCCAAACATGCGGCCAACAAGTTCTTGGTATTGAGCAAACATTTCATAAGTGGCTATGCCGCCCAGCATTGTGCTGTTTAACAAGTATGTGTTGGTATAGGCAAGGCTGAATGGTTCAAAATCAGCACCTGTACCACTGCCTGTTCTAGATCCTAAAGATCGTCTAAATACCGATCTTACTTCAATAACTTCGTCGGGTAATCTGTAGTCATTAGTATCTTTTTGCAGTTCTAAAAACATGTAGCTTTCTTCTACTGCATGAGAACTACGCTGACGAAACTTATCTATAGTTTTGTCTAGGGCGATTTCGTAATGAATTGGGTCTAGTTCCACGTCGATCATGCCGTCGCCCAGCATTGCTCGCACGTAATCATAAACTTTTTGTTTTTCTGCTTGGATGTTTACCTGTGACATTTTAATCTCCCAATCTATTTATCGCTAAATATAGTACTATGCCAAGATTATCACTTTATCGCCCGGAAAAAGGCAACGATTACAAGTTTATTGATCGACAGATTAATGAAATGTTCCAAGTAGGGGGCACGGATGTCTACCTGCACAAATACCTAGGCCCTCAAGATCCTAATAATCCTAACGACACGTTAGGTGTTACAGGCATTCAGGATCTAGTATTTTTAGAAAACAGAGATAGAAAATACGATCCTAGCATCTATCACATTCGCGGTATTTACAACGTACAAGATTTAGACTTTAACCTTAGTCAGTTTGGTCTGTTCATTGACAATGACACAGTATTCATGACAGTGCATATCAATAACTTTTTAGAAACTATTGGTCGAAAACCTATCAATGGTGACGTTATAGAGCTGCCACATGCTAGAGATGAGTTTGCGCTAGGTGACTTTGACGTAAGTTTACCAAAATATTTTGTTATTAGCGATGTGGGCCGAGCAGCAGAGGGCTTTAGTCCCACGTGGTTTCCGCACTTGTACAGATTAAAGTTAACTAAGATTGTAGACAGTCAGCAGTACAAAGAAATATTTGATCAAAAGATTGTTGATCCCGTTACTTTAGAAGAAACTGACAATACTCTTAGAGATCTACTCAGTACATACAATAAGTCTATTCAGATTAACGATGCAGCACTAACTGAAGCTGAAACTAATGCTCCAATGAGCGGTTATGAAACACAGCATTTTTATACATTAGCTATAGATGATAATGGCCGTGCAGCATTAGAAACTGTAGATTCATCAACACTAGATGCTAGCTTAGGCGGTGCTCTTGGAGATGCCAGCGGAATGGATGTAAGTCGTGTGGCAAAACGTCCTCAACGCAATGGCTACAGCGGTTACTTAACAGGCGACGGTATTGCACCAAACGGTGTAGATTTTGGACATGGCATAACATTCCCAGCAGCGCCAGCTGGCGGTGACTTCTTTCTGCGTACTGATTTTATGCCCAACAGACTGTACAGATATGATGGTACTAGATGGGTCAAGTTTGAAGACAACGTTAGAACAACACTTAGCAATACTACAACTAGAAATACATTTAAAGGCTCGTTCATTAACAATGCCGATAAGACTGGCGTTGGTCTAGTGACTAGTGACTTCTATACTCCCACAGTCAATGCAACTACACTACAAACTACTATAACATTTACTGTGGGAATGTTTGCCACAGCAGTTATTGGTGATAGCACATTCCCAACTGTGACTGTTACTTCCGGAGTAGGAGGTAAAGCATTGTTTACATTTAGCGAAATTGCTCCTGCAGGCAAACAAGTTTCGTGGAAACTATACAGCGGTTCTACTGAACAACGAGTTGCCTTGTCTAAAGCAATGAAACCAAAGGCTGATCTATAATGCAATATTTTTATGACGGACAAGTACGCCGATATCTAGTACAAATCATAAGGCTGTTAAGCAACTTTCTAGTTAAAAATGGTGATGGCACACTGACTAGAGTGCCGGTAATCTACGGCGATGCTGATCGCCAAGTGTCTACTGTTGTAAACAATAACAGTGAAAATACTGTATTGAGTTCGCCTAAGATTGCGGTACATATAACTGAACTAGATTTAGACAAAGACCGACTGGCGGACCCTAGCTTTGTTGGTAAGATACACGTTAGAGAGCGAGCAGTGAATACTGCATCAGGCGAATATCTCAGCACACAAGGCGACTCATACACTGTTGAACGTATGATGCCTACTCCCTTTAAGCTCAGTGTCAAAGTTGAGATATGGAGCAGCAGCACTGATCAAAAGTTACAAATACTTGAACAGTTATTGATGCTGTTTAATCCAAGTCTTGAAATTCAAACTACTGACAACTACGTTGACTGGGCCAGTTTAACTGTAGTTGATATGGAGGATGTGATTTTTAGCTCTAGAAGTATTCCAATGGGCACTGGTACCGATATTGATATTGCTACTATAACGTTGACTACTCCAATTTATATTAGTCCTCCTGCTAAAGTTAAACGTCTAGGCATTACCACTAGTATTATTTCAAACATATTAGCAGGCACCGACGGCGGAACTACTTACATTCCAGGATTAGGCTCTGACAATAACGTTGCAGACATTGAGATTGTAGCGTCTAATCCTCTGTTTGGTCAAACTCTTACCATTGGTAACTACGATATTGAGGTTGCTGGAACTCAGGTTCGATTAATAAGTAGCGAACCTGATCAAGATTATCTAGCATGGCAAATGTTAATCCAACTTAAACCAGACGTGTATCAACCAGGTCTAACCAGACTGTATCTACGTCAGCCTAATGGCTCCTATGTAGTAGGTTATGTAACAGTTAATGCACTTGATGATTCGATTATGATTGCCAACTGGGATCAAGATACTTACCCAACTGATGTGGATATTCCGTCGGGCGTTAGAGCAAGTCTCGGAACATTTGATGCTATCATAGACCCTCAACGAACCAGACCAACCCTAACAGCAGGCGCTAGATATCTTATTCTAGAAGATATTGGCGGTGGCTTAAAAGATACGTTTATTTCGGAAAGCAGAATACAGCGTATCAATACAAATGTCTTGCATAGAAAAGTAAATGATCATAAAATATTTGTTAACGGAGTAGAAGTTGGATCGGGTAGTGTTAGAACTCCGGACAATATTGACACTGGAAACTATGTCATTACATTAGATAATCCGTGTGCAGCTGGCAGTGAGATTGCCTACGAGCTGTATGTTAATGAAGACGGACCCGATGCGTGGAAAAATGCTGATGGCACAGATTTCATCGCCGCGGCAAATGATGTAATCGAATGGAGTGGTACTGCGTGGTCTGTTATATTTTCAGCTAACGAAAGTGCCGACACTATGGTTTATTTGACTAATATCTATACCGGAACACAATATGCGTGGAACGGTGTAAGTTGGGAAAAGAGTTTTGATGGTATATATCGCCGAGGGGAATGGAGACTTGAACTCTAAAGAACGTATTGTATGCAGTGGTGCGCTGTTTTATGCTAAAAACACACATAGATTTTTACTGTTGCAAAAAGCCACAGGCAAACACAGAGGCACATGGAGTCTAGTTGGTGGTACTAACGAAAGCCAAGAAACTCCGTGGCAAGGTCTACAGAGAGAAGTACAAGAAGAAATAGGACAAGTGCCCACTATAGTTAAAACTATTCCGTTGGAGACATTTGTCAGCAACGATACAGTGTTTAACTTTCACACTTATCTATGTGTAGTAGCAGATGAGTTTGTTCCTGTGCTTAGTCAAGAACATTGTGGCTGGGCATGGACAGTCATTGACGGTGCTCCGAAGCCCTTACACCAAGGACTAAGGAACAGTTTTTCAAGCAAGATTGTTCGAGCAAAACTCGAAACAATATTTGACTTAATCGACTTATTTTAAGCGTAGGTTGCGTTGGCTGTAAACCATAGAGTTGGGCTACATGCAACATACTCTAATGATGAGCCTGCTGACAAAGTAACTCCGGTGTTTACGCCGCTGTTACTGATCTGCCCACCAGTTTGTGGATAAACTTTAATATCAACACCTAGGTTGTTACGAATAAAAACTCGTTCGCCACCTACCGGTGCTGGTAAAATAACACCAGTATTAACAGTGCCGCCAGTAACTAAGACAACTTGTCGAGTTATAGGAGTTGCAGTAGCTTGTGTTGAGCCTGCTGCGGTGACTGCTGGACTATTACCAAATGCAACAAATCCACTGTACTGTCCTAGTCGTATTAAACCAGTGTCTAACACTTCAATGCTAGGCACACCTGACACATCGTTAACACTAAAAATAGTGCCTGACATAGTGTTGGTAATACTGAATAACTGTCCTGCCGAACCTTCAAAGCTGATTGTACCGCTGTTAGTAGGGTACACTTTCATCGTTATATTCTGTGCACCTGTGGCGGCGTCAGCTCCTGAAAATACGATTCCTGGATCCGCTGCGGCGTTACTTCTAGCTGGGGTTATAACAATATTTTTATCTGAATGTGCCATGTTTATTTCTCTCTTGTATTTATGCTAGGTTTATAAACCGTATCTTCCTCTATATGCATTAAAGTTAATTTGTACTTCTGCGGCTGTTAATGCTCGAGTATAAATTTGCGCCTTAGGAATTAGTCCATTAAAAAATGTATTAGTAGCTTGGGCTCCCGCTCTGCCAAAATAATGATTGTTGGCTGATCCACTTGAGTTATATGCACCTATATTAGATGCTACTAGTTGTCCGTTTATGTAAAAACTATTAGTATTTGTATCGTTATTTCTAACCAACACCAAATAATAATATTGATCCAGTGTAAAAGTTGCACCAGAAGTTAGGGTAGGGTTGCTCCATACTTTTGCATTAAACACTTGCCCCGATGCCCACATAGGACACATATTCCAACCACCGGATACCATATTAATAATGTCCCCGGTGCCAGCTGCTGGACGTACCCAGCAAGCCCATGTTATCGACTGCGTTGATGTCCCGGTTAATGCAACAGGGCCACTATCGATATAATTACTACTACCGTTAAAACTAAAAGTTCCATTGCTAGCATAGGTTAAACTAGTTGTAGTAATGGAATTGTTACCAGTAAGGTCAACTATGGCTTGAGTATTGCTTCGAGCACCAACTACAAACGGTGTAGCATAGCTGCCTAGTTCTAGCTGAAATCCGCAATATTGTATTTTATATCCGCCAATGATTGATCCAGAGTGTACTGGAAAGTATTGTAAAATTGTAGCTGCTTCGGCAGGCCCAGTAGTTACATATCTTCTCCATTCTGAAGTAAATGTAGGATTCCAATCACCTGTTACTGATCGATCACTCCCGTTTGCTCTCCATAACTGACTATCAATCGGTCTCATAGATGCACTGCCTGAAAGCACTACCCTGGCATAATACGAAAACGTATATGTTCCAGTTGTTGGCAAGCTGGTTGAGTCGATAGAAAAATATTTGTATCCAGTTGTTCCTGAAAAGTATTCTAGTATTCCCGTAGCATTTACAGGGTTGTCAACTCCTGTAACATAGGTATACGTTGCTCCAAGATTTGCATAGTTATATCCAAAGTTAACAAAC
>Ga0209442_1000527_pt1 | contig 22460 bp, 19 predicted proteins | sample LauGreSBDMM110DD_2_FD_187565 | JGI IMG/M metagenome (GOLD analysis project Ga0209442, IMG submission 187565) | Freshwater lake microbial communities from Lake Michigan, USA - Sp13.BD.MM110.DD (SPAdes) (version 2) | ecosystem: Environmental > Aquatic > Freshwater > Lake | place: Lake Michigan...
GATCTCCTCACAGGATAGGGGGTCGCCGTGCACTTTTGTGGCGGAGCGACCCGCACGCACGAATCGCCTATGCAGCGAGGGCCGCGTAGGCGCGCTCAACAAGGCCGCACTCAGTTTGGAAGTCGAGGAGGGCAATCGCCTCATCCATCGGCACCCAGCGCACCTCGTCGAACTCTTTATCCCACTGGTCGAACGAACCGCCGATCGCCTCCATCAAGTAGTAGTGCACCGTTTTATCAATACGCTCCCCACCGCGCGTAAACGAGTAGTGAATCGCATCAAAATACGAGAGGATCTGCACCTCAAGGCCGGTCTCTTCGCGCACCTCACGCAGGGCCGTCTGCTCTTGCGTCTCGCCCTCTTCCGGGGTGCCTTTTGGCAGCGACCAGACGAAGCCATCACGCTCTCGGCGCCGACGCCCAATCACGATCTCTGGTCGCCCGCCGACACCTCGAATGACGAGGCCTCCAGCCGACATTGCGCTGCGGCGTGTCGCTCCCATGCGCTGCTCCCTCACCTCACCGATGGACGGGCGGCCAGGGCCGTACCCGCGATTACGACGATGGTAGCCTCCGCAGGGGCGGCGCGCTGCTCAGGCGCGGGGCGCTACCCTAGCCGCACGCGTGGTGCCGCAGCAGCGGCCACGCACAACAAAGAGGAGGCCCTGTGGGAGACCACTTTTCGGCGCGACGCTCGCTCGGCGCGGGTCTCCCTGATCGTATTGCCCTAGAACTCCTCCCGCAGCCTGCAACCCCCTGGGAGCAACTCCCACTCGTCCTGAAGATCCTTATTGAGGGTGCCGCCCGACGCTCTGGCGATGGCTTCGTGCAACCAGAAGACTTGCACGCCTACCTCGCATGGAGGCCGGGAGCCTCGGCATCGGCGACGGGGGATGAGCGCGAGGTCCCCTTCTCCCCTGCGCGCGTCGTGTTGCAGGACTTCACCGGCGTGCCCGCCGTCGTCGACCTTGCCGCTCTCCGCAACGCCGCCACCGAGCTCGGCATTGATCCGCATCGCATCAATCCACAGGTTCCCGCCGACCTGGTGATCGACCACTCGGTGCAAGTTGATCGCTGGGCAACGCGCGAGGCGCTCGAGCAGAACGTTGCAAAGGAGTACGAGCGCAACACGGAGCGCTACCAGCTGCTGCGTTGGGCGCAGGGTGCCTTCGACAAGTTCCGCGTCGTTCCGCCGGGAGCCGGCATCGTGCATCAGGTCAACCTTGAGAACCTCGCCACCGTTGTGCGCGTCGAAGAGGTTGACGGCGCACCGCTCGCCTTCCCCGACAGCTGCGTCGGCACCGATTCGCACACCACCATGATCTCGGGCCTCGGCGTGCTCGGCTTCGGCGTCGGCGGCATTGAGGCCGAGGCGGTCCTTCTCGGCGAACCACTCTTCTCGCCAATCCCTACCATCGTCGGCTTGCGACTCACCGGGCGGCTCCCCGCTGGGACCACCGCAACAGATCTCGTCCTCACCGTCACGGAGCGACTCCGTGCGCACGGAGTCGTTGGCGCCTATGTCGAGGCGTTCGGCGACGGACTCGCAACGATCTCTCTCGCCGACCGCGCAACGATCGCTAACATGTCCCCAGAGTTCGGCGCAACGACCACGCTCTTCCCCATCGATGAGATCACCCTCGACTATCTAACAACAACGGGGCGCAGTAGCGAGAGCATCGCCCTGGTTGAAACGTACGCCAAGGCGCAGGGCCTCTGGCGCACCGCTGGCGCCGAGCCGCTCTACGACACCGTCGTGCATATTGATCTTGGCGAGGTCGTTCCATCGCTGGCTGGACCTCGACGTCCGCAGGACCGCGTTCCACTGCCGAACCTTGGTGCAAGTTTCGCCGCCGCCTACCCCGATCGCGCCGGCGCAGGCGCACATCACACCACCGCGACGTCAGCGAGCGGCACCTACGAGCTGCACGATGGCGCGGTGGCGATTGCCGCGATCACCTCGTGCACCAACACCTCAAATCCATCGGTGATGATCGCCGCCGGTCTCCTCGCCCAGCGTGCCGTCGCGCGCGGCATGCAGGTGCCAGCGTGGGTGAAGACGAGCCTGGCGCCAGGCTCCAAGGTGGTGACCGCCTATCTCGAGCGCGCGGGGCTCCTCGCACCACTGGAGACGCTCGGCTTCAACGTCGCTGGCTACGGCTGCACCACCTGCATCGGCAACTCCGGCCCACTCGACGCAGGGGTCTCGGCCGCAATCGAAGCAAGTGACCTCACCGTTGCCGCCGTCCTCTCAGGGAACCGCAACTTTGAGGGTCGTATCCATCCGTCGGTGCGCGCCGCCTACCTCGCCTCTCCTCCACTGGTTGTAGCTCTTGCACTCGCCGGGCGTGTCACGCTCAACCTCACGCAGGAGCCGATCGGCAACGACAAGAGTGGCACCCCCGTCTACCTGCGCGATCTCTGGCCAAGTGATGATGAGATCAGCACCGCGGTTGCCGCCGCCGCCGACGCCTCGCTCTACCGCAGCAGTTACAAGGATCTCTTCGCCGGCGACGATCGCTGGCGCAACCTTGCGAGCCCAACGGGTGAAACGTACGCATGGGATGCGAGCTCAACCTACGTCTCGCGACCAGCCTTCACGGAGGGGATCACCCCCGAGCCGCAGCCGATTGCCAACATCAGCAACGCGCGCGCACTCCTGCTGCTGAGTGACTCCGTGACGACCGACCACATCTCTCCTGCGGGCTCAATTCGCATCGACTCCCCCGCCGGCCGCTGGCTCATTGAGCACGGCGTTGCCGCTGGTGACTTTAACTCGTACGGCGCACGACGCGGTCACGATGAGGTGATGACGCGCGGCACCTTCGCCAACATTCGCCTCCGTAACGCGCTCGCCGGCGGCACCGAGGGCCCGATCACCCGTCATCACCCGTCGGGCGAGATCCTCGCCGTGGCCGATGCCGCTGCGCGCTATCAGGGCGAAGGGAGCGATCTGATCATCCTCGCCGGCAAGGAGTACGGCTCAGGCTCCTCACGTGACTGGGCCGCCAAGGGGACGCGCATGCTCGGCGTACGCGCCGTGATCGCACAGTCCTACGAGCGCATCCACCGCTCCAACCTCATCGGCATGGGCGTGCTGCCGCTGCAGTTCCTGCCTGGCGAAAGCGCCGAGACACTCGGCCTCACCGGCACCGAGCGCTTCGATATCTCCGGTATCGGCAGCTGCACCGCCCGCTCAGAGATTCGCATCAGCGCACAGCCCGTCGACAGCAACGATGCACCAACCGGCCCTGCCAAAGAGTTCTCAGCGCTCGTACGCCTCGATGGCCCAAACGAGGTGAACACCTACCGCAATGGCGGGATCATGCCAGCGGTGCTGCGAAGGATGGCGAAGAGCAGCTAATAGCAGTCTAATGAGCGTAGAGGGTATGAGCAGGGACTAAACAGCGCAGACTTCCCAGATCTAGGGTTCACTCATGGGTATGTGAATAGCCCTTTTGTTATGGTGAAACTGGTAGTAAAATCTGACAATGCCTAACCACGCAAATTCTACGGTAAAATGGCACTGGGAGCCAGAGCCTGCCTCTACCCATGAAATTGACTTCAGCCCGCGCTATGGTTTCGTTTGTCGGTACTGCAGAACAGATGTTGGCTACTACAACAACGATTCAATCTGCCGAGTATCCAGTCAAGATGAGCGAATTAGAATTGACGGTGGTTTGCCAAAACATCGCATTGATTTTGACGATGTGGTGGGCTTCTTCTGTGCTTACTGCCTGACACAGCTTTCACATGAACTTGATGATTCTCCATGTCTAGTGCCAAGCCCAGAACGGCTGCTATTAGATCTGGCAGCAAACGCAGCAAAAATTGAGCAGCGGGAACGAGAACTAGAGCGTGCTGAAGCTACAACTGATTGGCTACCCATGGACAATACTCTGGAACCAGCGCAGGAAAAGTGCATGGCGTGTCACGGGCATCATGATTGGGGTGATCGATGTGATGGTTCATATGAAGACGAGCGGAATGAGGAAATGCGTTAAACGCACAAACGGATTAAATCCCTGCGGACAATCTTCCGCAAGAGTGTGGTGGGCGATACTGGACTCGAACCAGTGACCTCACGGATGTGAACCGTGCGCTCTAACCAACTGAGCTAATCGCCCTCGGGCGCAGATTCTACTAGGTTCAGCCAGCCAGACTCCTGAGGATGAAGTTCTCAAGCAGGTTCAGCACGATCATCGTGACGAGCGGCGACCAGTCCACGCCACCAAATGCAGGCAGGATGCGCCGGGCTGGGGCGAGAATCGGCTCGCTCATGTCATAGATGATTCGCGAGATCCGATAGTTGCCGGAGGGATCAAACCAGGAGAGGAGCACGCGCCCCAGAATCACCCACCAAAGGGTCTGAAAAATGAGGCCAACGATCTCTGACGTACTCATACCTACAGCCTACCCGCGCGGCCCAAAGAGCGCGCTCCCCAGCCGCACCTCGGTGGAGCCCTCGCTGATCGCAACCTCGAAGTCGCCGCTCATCCCCGCAGAGCGGAGTGGCCCAAGGTGTAATCCGAGCGCCTGTGCGTCGGCGTCAACTTGTGCTGCGAGTGTTCGGAACTGGGTGAAGGTTGGGCGTGCCGCCTCCCCGCCTGCGGTAAGCCTCCCCACCGTGAAGAGTCCGGCCAGGGTGACTGGGGCGCCTTTAACGATTGCAGCGATGGCGGGGAGTGCCGCGCGAAGACCCTCTGGCGTGAAGCCCGACTTGGCTGGGTCCTCGTCCACGTTTACCTGGAGGGCGATCTCTGTTGGTTTGGCGTTTTCGGTTGCAATTGAGGCGATCCGCTCCAGCAGGTCAACGCTCCCCACCGTGGCGATGCGGTCCGCAACCTCCAGTGCACGTCGCGCTTTGTTGGACTGCAGTGGGCCGATCAGGACCCAGGTGAGGTTCGCCGTGGGTCGCAGTGCCGCAACGGCGGCGCGCTTCGCTTCGAGCTCTTGGACGCGGTTCTCACCGAAGAGGGTGCATCCAGCGTCTACAACGACGGCGATCTGCTCGGCGGCAACACCCTTCGTGACCACCATCAGTTCGGCAGGGCCGGCAGCGTGCACGCGCGTGAGCAGTTCGCGATAGCGAGTGGTGAGGTCAGCGGCGCTCAACATCGTCTGGGGTTACCCCCAGCAACTAGAAGATGCGCTTGCGCGGGCGCAGGAAGGCTGGGATATCGAGGTCGTTCGGCTCGACCTCTTCGGGCTGCGGGGCACCGGCTGGAACTGGCTCATCGTCACCTGCAAAGGTGGCTGGCGTCGACTCAGGCGCTGCTGCTGGCGTATAGGTGAAGCTCGGCGCAGGCGCCTCCTGCACAGCGACGCCGTCGTCACGCAGGCTCCAGGCGCCACTATCGGTCGCTCGGTATGGGGCGCGTGGGCTGGAGGTCGAACCCTGTCGATCCGCTGAGAAGCCGGTGGCGATCACGGTGATCTGAATCTCATCGCCGAGCGACTCGTCAAGCGAGGTGCCGAAGATGATGTTCGCCTCGTCGTCTGCGCGCGCGGTGATGTGGTTGATCGCCTCGTTCACCTCATGGAGTGTGACGGTGGCCGAAGCGGCGACGTTGATCAGTACGCCTGTTGCGCCCTGGATGTCGACCTCAAGGAGCGGTGATGCAATCGCGATCTCGGCGGCAGAGGTGGCACGGTTCTCGCCACTGGCGCGACCGATCCCCATCAGGGCGGAGCCAGCATCGCGCATGATCGAGCGCACGTCGGCGAAGTCGAGGTTGATGATGCCAGGTACCGTGATGACATCGCTGACGCCCTTGACCGCCTGGCGCAGCACGTCGTCGGCGATGCGGAACGAATCCTCCATCGAAGTCTGTCGGCTCACGACACTCAGGAGTCGCTCATTTGGAATAATGATGAGGGTGTCAACATGCTTGCGCAGCTCGTTGGCGGCAGCCTCGGCGACCGCGGCGCGTCGCTTCCCCTCGAAGACGAACGGCTTGGTGACAATGCCGATGGTGAGGGCGCCAATCTCCTTGGCGATCTTCGCAACGACAGGGGCCGCACCCGAGCCGGTGCCGCCACCCATGCCGGCGGTCACAAAGACGAGGTCAGAGCCCTCAAGGGCGGCACGCAGATTTTCGATGTCTTCTTGGGCGGCACGCTCACCGACGGCAGAGTCACCGCCGGCGCCAAGGCCGCGAGAGATCCCGTCACCAATACGGATGCGTGTTGGGGCGTGGGACTTCACCAACGCCTGGGCATCGGTGTTCACGGCAATGAACTCCACGCCGAGCAGCTCGGCACGAATCATGCGGTTGACGGCATTAGATCCTGCGCCGCCGACACCGACGACGCGAATGAGCGCGAAATTCTCGGTTTGCGCTGCCATCGACTCCATGCCCTCCGGACCTGTTGCCCCGACTCTGCGTCGCCCGGGGCTAGCCCCGTTTAGACGACGCCCTCCCGTCGATCCCGCGAAGTGTAGCAGCGCCCCGCCCGCTGTTCGCGGCGGGGTGGATTACCCCCGAATGCGACCGAGCAGGCCACGCACCCAGGCGATGAGGCGCCCTGGGAAACTTGCGGCTGGCTCCTCGGCGATCCCCGCCTCATCCAGGCCGCGCGCGACCCACGAGAAGAGGCCGAGCACGGCTGCCTGTCCCGGCCCGCGGAACTCGTCGAGGATGCCTAGGAGTGGGCCGGCTGGCGATGCGACGCGCACTGGCGCCTTCAGGATCTCGCGCCCAAGGGCTTCAACACCCTCTAGCTGCGAGCCGCCACCCGTGAGGACGACGCCTGCGCTGGTGACCTCGGGGCCTGCGTTGGCGATCACGCCAGCGATCAGCTCAAAGATCTCGCTCATGCGCGGCTCAATGATGCGAGCGAGCTCGAGGCGACCAATGCGTCGGCCGGCTGGCTCGTCGGGAACGTTGTACTGCTCCGCGTCACTGGCGGTGCGCGGGTCACACGTGCCGTAGGACATCTTGAGCTCTTCAGCGGCGAGGAGGCTCGTCTTGAGGCCAATCGCCACGTCACGCGTAATGAAGGCCCCGCCAATCGGCAGGACCGCCGTATAGACCACAGCGTTCTGATGGAAGATCGCGATGTCGACCGTCTCCGCCCCAATGTCGACAAGGACAGTCCCGAGGTCGCGCTCGGTCTCGGTCAACGTGAGCTCCGCAGCGGCGAGTGACGCTGGCACATAGTCGTCAACGGCAATGCCCGCTGCCTGCACGCACTTCTCAAGATTCTGCACGGCGGTGCTGCCGGCGGTGATGAGGTGTGCGCGTGCCTCGAGTCGGTAGGCGATCATGCCGCGTGGCTGCTGGATCCCCTCTTGGCCGTCCACGATGTACGACGACGGAAGGACATTGAGGAGCATGCGCGAGTTCGGTACCTCGATCGCACGGCAGACCTCAAGGACGCGATCAACATCATCATCGCGAATCTCGCGATCGGGATTAGCGACGGCAACCTGGCCGCTCGTGTTCTGTCCGAGCACGTGGCTTCCGGAGATGGTGATGGTGGCGTGCTCAATGTGATAGCCGGAGAGGCGCTCTGCAGCGTCAACAGCGGCGCGGATTGCCGCGCCCGTCTTCTCGATGTCGGTGACAACACCCTTGCGCATCCCCTGGTTCGGGTAGGTCCCCTTACCAATCACGCTGATGGAGCCGTTCTCGCCACCAATGTGCGCGATGGCACACGAAACCTTCGAGGTGCCGATATCGATTGCGGCGATTGTTGTGTAGCGCTCTTCTGCCATTTAGTAGTTCCCTCCACACTGTGCGCTCATCTTGCGCATCATACCCCTGCTCACCCGAACGCCCCGCCCCATCTGCACCATCACGGACTCACCGTGGGGGCTGAGGGGCTTGGCGATGGATCAGAGGGGGCCGGGCTCAGGCCCGGGCTCGGCTCAACGGCTGGCGGGGGCGGTCGCACCCCCTTGGCGGTGTAGGTGCCAGCCTGGTCGTCGGCGAGGATCACCCAGCCGATGCGGCTCTCTCGACCCGCGAGCAAGCTGCGCAAGAGGCGGACCTGGCCCGGGATCATGTTGGTTGGGCGGATGGTGGCGGAGTAGATGCCGAAGATGGCGTTCCACTCAATCGATGGTCCGGTCGCCTCCACGACGAAGCCGAAGTCGCTGAGGAGCCGGAGGGTCAACGTCGTTGCAGCGGTGCCGAGGTCCTCTGGCGTGAGGGAGGCGAGGCGCGTGGCCACATCGAGCTCGGTTGCCGTCAGTTGCCCGACAGTGGGGAGTGGGCTTGACGTGCGATCGTCGAAGAGCAGCGGGGCTGTCGCAAGTGCGACCGCCGCGGATGGCGCAAGGTCGAGCGTGGCGGTTTCACCAAGGAGTTCGCCGCTCTCGCTAACGGCGTAGATGCGATCGCCAATCTGCCAGCGCAGCAGAAGTGACTTCTCACGCACCCGAATCTGAATACCGTCAGGGAGCCCAGCGCTGACCCGTACTGAGGCGACGAGCGGGAGCGCTGACACCGCCTCCTCTGCGGCTCGAAGGTTTACCCCAAGGAGGCTGCTGCCGATCGGAATGTTCGCCGCCGCAATCACCGCGTCGGGATCAAGGAGCTGGGTGCCAACCACGGAGATCTGATTGACCGTCGTGAGGCTGGCGCGTGCAGCAACTGGCGGCAGAAGGAACGATGCGAGCAACAGGGCGGCCAGGGCCAAGCGACGCAGCTGAGCCGCAGTGCCAGGGGCCAGGCGTGGGCCTCGCCCTGACGATGCACCAGGCTCCTCGCTGCTTCGGCGCTTCGTTGAGCCCCCAGCTGGGGTGACGCCAGCGCGTCGTCGACCGCCCGCAAGGCCGGGGCGTACGCCGAGTGGCGCTTCGCCCGGAGCGAATGGTCGCGCGCCTGCACCGCGATGCTGTCCGCGACTACCCGCCGCTGGCTTGCGGTCGCTCATTGCGCGCTCCGCGGTGCAGGGCGTGCCGCCGCCGCAGCGACAAGTTCAACGCACAGCTCCGCAAAACTTGAGCCGCCCGACATAACGAGCGCAGGGAATAGTGAGATCGGCGTGAACCCCGGGAAGGTGTTCACCTCTGAGAGGTACCAGCGGCCGGCCCGTTCGCCACTCCGCGCCATCAAGAAATCCATGCGTGCGAGGCCGCGACTCTGGGCCGCAGAGAAGAGTGCAACGGCGGCGGCGCGCATCTCATCCGCCAGTGCAGCAGGCAGATCGCTGGACGTCGTGGTGCGCGAGATGCCCGGCGCATACTTGGCGTCGTAGTCGTAAAACTCGCGCCCTGGGAAGACTTCGCCGGGGCCGAACGCCTGCACCGTACCGTCTGTGCGTTCTAGCACTGCAATCTCGAGTTCGCGGGCGCGCTCAAGGTACGGCTCGAGCATCGCACGATCGCCAAAGCGCAACGCCTCCTCGACCGCATCTGCCCAATCGGCCGACGTGTGCGCGATCTTCATGCCAATTGATGACCCGTGTGCTGCAGGCTTGCCGATCAGTGCGCCCGTCGTCGTGTGCTCGTTGGCAAACGCTGCAATGGCACGGAGGAGACCCTCGCGATCTGATGACCATTCGCGTTGCGTGATGACGAGCTCGGGGAGGGTCGCCACGCCGTGTTCGCGCGCGAGCGCCTTAAAGGCCGGCTTATCCATGCCGAGTGCTGCAACGGCTGGAGTGTCACCGACATAATTCAGCCCGGCCGCCGCCGCTGCTGCGGCGATCGTGCCATCTTCATCACCAGGGCCATGCAGTGCGGGGATGACGATCGTCCCTGGTGCAGATGCCGCAACACTTTCAAGATATGCATCAAGCGACATGGGTTGCGCGCCAAGGAGCGCTGGTGCGGTGAGATCCGTGTATGCACCGCCCGCGACGTCGCCGCGGCGATGCCCCGCTGGCAGTGGGCGAAGTGAGCCATCTCGTGCGATGTGTGCCTGGGTGACCGCTAGACCCGCATCAAGTAGCGCGGCAGCAATGGCGGTACCTGAGATGACGGAGACATCGGACTCCGCACTCCTTCCGCCGAAGAGCACCAGAACTGGGGGGAGCGTTTCGTGCTCGGTCACGCGGTGAACTCCCCGATGAAGGCGATCTCGGTGGCGAGCGTGATCCCGCTCTTGGCGTTGACCGCGTCACGGCAGGCGTCATGCAGCGCGCGGATCTCCGCTGCGGTCGCTCCTCCGCGATTCAGGATCCAGTTGGCGTGCATTTCGGAGACCTCCGCGCCGCCAATGCGCTCCCCCTTCATCCCTACCGCCTCGATGAGTGCACCAGCGCTCAGGTCGCCTGGCGGATTACGGAAGACGCTGCCGGCGCTCGGGATGCCGAGCGGCTGGTGCTCACGACGCCAGCGGCGAATCTCTTCAAGGTGTGACTTGATCAGGTCAGGCTCACCTGGTGTCAGGGCGACCGTTGCTCCCAGGATCACCTCGCCACTCCCCTCTGGTCGCTTAAATCGCGACTCGCGATAGCTGAACGCGGCGTCGGCGACAGGGATCTCGACCTCGGTGCCGTCCGCGCGAAGGAGCGTGACGGAGGTGGTGATCGCGGCCATCTCGCCGCCGTGCGCACCGGCATTGGCCCAGATTGCACCGCCGATGTTCCCCGGAATGGCCAGGGCGAACTCGAGCCCGGTGAGCCCCGCTTCGGCGGCAATCGTTGACGCTTTCGCCATGGGGACACCCGAATCGAAGGAGATCGTTCCCGCCGCTTGGTTGACGTCGTACCCCGCGCTGCGGTTGAGCGCCACGATGCCGCGGATGCCAGCGTCGCTCACCACCACATTGCTGCCACGCCCAAAGATGCGCAGTGGCCAGCCACGTGACGCAGCGAGTCGGACCAGCCCGCGCAGAGCGAAGCGATCACGAATAGTGACCATGAGGTCGGCGGGGCCACCGACGCGCATCGTGGTGTGTTCGGCGAGTGGCTCGTTGCGGAGCACCTTCAAGCTGAGTCGGCGCTCCAGTTCGCGCGCGGCGACTTCGGCGTCGGCCCACGGCTGATGCGTGTGCACGTCGCTCATCCCCGACCGCCCAGCTGTAGCAACTTCTCGGCGATGACTGCCGCGGCGTCAGGGTGCGCCAGCGTTGTGGAAGCACGCGCCGCTGTAGCGCGCTGTGCTGGCGTCGCATAGGTCGCCACCGCCGCAAGGAGGCGCTCCGAGGTCAGCTCCTCATCGCTGATGAGGGTTGCGGCTCCCGCCGCGGCTGCGGCCTCTGCGTTCGCGCGCTGATGGCCGCCGGCAAATGGGTACGGCACGATGATGGCGGGGAGTCCCGCGGCGGCCGCTTCGGCAATAGTCGACGCACCGGCGCGTCCGAGCATCAGGTCGGCAGAGACGAGCGCCGCCTCCATTGCTCCGCCGCCGAGAAAGGCGACTGGAGCGTAGCGCTCACGCAGCTCTGCTGGAAGGCTTGCTCGTCGACGCTCCGCCTCTGGCAGGCCATCCATCACCACGTGCAGGACGCTCCACTCTGTGAGCAGCGTTGCAAGCGCGCCGTCGAGTGCCGTCTCAAAGCGGCGAACGCGTTGCGATCCGCCGAACACCAAGAGGAGCTGATCGTTTGCTGTGAGACCGCGTGCCGTGCGCGCCGTTGTGCGGTCGACGGTGAGCTCGCGCACTGGGGTGCCGGTCACCGTTGTCTTGGCGCCGCTCCATGGCGCGCGCTCCGCGGTCTGTCGCCAGGCGACCGCGCGGTGGGAGGCGAGCGGCGCAACGAGGGTGTTTGATCGGCCCGCCTGCACGTTCCCCTCCCAGAGGAGGCTCGGCGTACGCGTCAGCCACGCGGCGATCAGCGTAGGAATGGCGATGTATCCACCCGTGGAGAAGATCACGTCGGGCCGCACGCGACGAATCACGCGAATCGCTTGCGGGATCGACCAGAGCAGCTTGGCGGCATCACGCACCGTTGCAACCAAACCGGCGCCACTCGGTCGCAGGCTTGGGGCGGCCAAGAGCGTCAACGGGTATCCCGCCTCTGGCACAAGGCGCGACTCAACACCGCGCGCACCGCCGAGCCAGCTGATCTCAGCGGCGATATGGAGTTGGCGAACCGTGCGAGCTACGGCGAACGCTGGGAAGAGATGTCCCCCCGTTCCGCCACCCGCGATGAGCACGCGCATCACTACCTCCTGCCTGGCTTGGATCCATCGTCTCACGCGAGACCGAGAGGAGCAGCCCGATCGCTGCCATCAACACAATGAGTGAAGAGCCGCCCTGAGAGACCAGCGGGAGCGGCACCCCGGTGACTGGGATCAGGGCGAGTACGACCGCGATGTTCACAAACGCCTGCCCAGAGATCCAGACCACGATTCCCGTCGCGAGCAGTGCGCCGTAGGTATCGGGGGCTCGACGTGCCGTTCGCAAGCCACGGAAGGCGATCGCCATGAAGGAGGAGATCACGACAAGCATGCCGAGCAGGCCGGCCTCCGCGCCAATGACCGCGAAGATGTAGTCGTTCCACGCATACGGAATGTTGATCCCTCCGAGCTGCTGGGAGGAGCCGGGGCCAGACCCGAGCGGCCCACCGACCGCCATCGCGATCAAGCCTTGCAGCGTCTGATAGGTGGAGCCGGTTGGATCAGAGAACGGGTCGCTGAATCCCCCGAGGCGCGCCGCCTGGTATCCATTGACGAACATCAGCGCGACGGCAGCCGCTACGGCGCCAAAGCCCGGCACCAACACCCAGCGCATCGGAACACCAGCGACGAAGAGGAGCGAGAACCCGATCAGGCCGAGAATCGATGCGGTGCCCAGGTCTGGCTCCACCAGTACGAGAAGAACAGAGAGCCCGATCGCCAAGAGTGGCGAGAGCATCGTCTCGAACGTCTTGCCAATCTCGTGACCTCGGCGCGCCAGGAAGTCAGCGAGGAAGAAAACCAGCGAGAATTTCGCTGCCTCAGCTGCATGGACACTAATCGGCCCCACTGAGAGCGCGCGTCGTAACCCAGCTTCGGTGGGGATACCTGGGATCAACACCACGATTAGCAGCGCGATAGAGACGAGCATTGCGAGTGGTGCGAGGGGACGCCAGCGACGGTAATCAATCGCAGAGAGGATATAGAGGAAGCAGAATCCGATGATTGCGTAAAAGAGTTGCTTGACGCCAGAACCGTAGGCATCGTTGTCCTTGATCAGGTCATTCATCGCCGAGGCGGAGAAGACCATCAGCACCCCGATCCCAACGAGGACAAGGGCCGGAACAAAGATCACCTTATCTTCACCAGGGCGTTGGATTCGCAGTGCACTGGCAATGCGCTGCTGCGTTGTGCCACTTCGCTGCGCTGCCCCTCCGTTCGCTGGGCGGGCTCCAGGGGTGCGCGTGAGGCCCGGCTGTCGCACGAGCCGGCTCATCGTGTCACCTCAACCTGCGCGAGGACGGCGGCGCGAAACGCCTCGCCACGTGCGCCAAAGGGGTTGTTGTACATATCAAAGCTGGAGCCGATCGGGCTCAACAGCAGCGTGGCACGAATGCCATCTGCGCTCGGCGCGCCGATCTCGTGCGCCAGGCTAGTTCCCACCGCTACCGCACTCTCCACACTGGTCGCGCGCTCAATGCGCGTGAGCCCTGCGCCGCGGAAGAGCGCCTCAAGCTCATCGGCAAGTTCCCCCATCACCACGGCTGCGGAGCAGCGCTCGGCGACAATCGGCGCCAGGTCGGTCAGGTCGAGCCCCTTGCTTCGCCCACCGGCAATAAGTACGAGCGGCTTCGGGAACGATCGAACTGCAGCGGCAACTGCGTCTGGCTGCGTCGCCTGTGAATCGTTTACGTAGCGAATGCCGTTGACCACGGCCACCGTCTCAAGTCGGTGCGGGATGCCGGTGAATGACGCCACCGCACTCCGGATCGCGTCTGGCGCGACCCCTGCGATGAGCGCCACGCTGACGGCGGCGAGCACATTACTGACGCTATGTTCCCCGGGGAGTGCGATCTCGCCGACCGGCATGATGCGTCCGCTCGGGCCAGTGGCGGCGAGACCGCCGCCAAATCGCGGGGCGCGAAGAACGCCGGCGGCAACAATCCAGCCGTCAACAATGCCGACTCCACCTGGGATTGGGCTGCTGAGGCGATATCCGACCATCTCAACGCGTCCGATTCCTCCGTACGCGGCCACCACTGGATCATCGAGGTTGACCACCATGACGCCGTCATCGGCAATGCGATCTGTGAGGAGTCGCTTGACGCTGCGGTACGCGCCAACGCTGCCATGTCGATCAAGGTGATCAACGGTCACGTTCGTAAACACGCCAACATCAACCGCAGAGTGTAGCGATGGGAGCTGCAACTCCGACAGTTCGATCACGACGCGTGTCTCTGGTGGAAGTGTCGCTGCACGCCCGATGAGTGGCTTCCCGTTGTTGCCGCCAAGTTCTACGGGGTGCGATGGGTCTCGCGCCAGGATCGTCGCGATCAGATTGCTCGTGGTGCTCTTCCCCTTCGTCCCCGTTACGCCGACGCGCCAACGGTTGCCGAGGAGGCGAAGCGCCCACTCTGGCTCACTGATCAGGATTCGACCGCGGGCTCCACCCTCCCCTGCCAGCGGGATCGCCTCAGCGGCAAAGGCGCGAAGATCGCGCTCAATGGCGGGGCGCACCGTAGGGAATCCGAGCGTTACCGCAGGGCTATGCACGACTAGATCCGCCTCGGCGAGCAACGGCGCCAGGTTCTCGGCATCGCCGAACGAGGTCCGAATTGCGCTGCCAGCAAATGTCTCGGCGGCGCCGACTACGCGCTCCATCGTGTCCGTGTCGTGCACCGTGACGTTGGCACCCGCTCCAGCGGCAAATGCGGCGGTCGCCTGTCCGGTGCGCCCGCCACCAAGGATGACGACGTTGCGCCCACGTAGGCTCCCCGCCGCAATGGCTGACGCCTCGAGGTCCCCCAGGGTGAGGCCGTCGCTACTCATCCTTGTGATCGCGTTGCTAGGAAGGTGACGATGCCGAGGATGCCGCCAATCGCGCCGATGATCCAGAAGCGGAAGGTGATCTGCGTCTCCGCCCAGCCGAGCCGCTCAAAGTGATGGTGGATCGGCGTGAACAGGAAGATGCGCTTGCCGGTGAGCTTGACGCTTGCCACCTGCAGGATCACCGAGCCAGTCTCCACCACAAAGATGATGCCGATCAGCGGCAGAAGAAGAACGTGGCCAGTCACCAGACCCGTCACCGCGAGTGCGGCGCCGAATCCGAGCGCGCCGGCATCCCCAATGATCACGCTCGCCGGATGCACGTTAAACCAGAGGAAGCCGACCAGCGCGCCCGCAATGAGCGCGCAGACGATCGCAAGGTTCACCTGCCCTGGCGCGTTCAGGAGTGCGATGACCATGTAGCTGATCCAGGCGAAGGTCATCGTTCCACCCGAGAGGCCGTCAAGGCCATCGGTAAGGTTCACGCCATTGCTCGTCGCGACGATGGCGACCACGGCAACAACGATCCAGAGAATCGGTGCGATCGGCACCTCGCCAACAAAGGGAACGACAAGAGAGTTGAAGGCGAAGTGTTGCTGCAGGTAGATGGCAGAGATAATTGCCACGCCGGTCTGCCAGAGCAACTTCTGTCGCGCTGAGATTCCGTCGCCAGTGCGCGCATTCAGCCAGTCATCAAACGCGCCGAGGAGGGTGACCCCAAGTAGCGCGAGCAGGACGGCGTAGGTGGAGGCGTCGACGACGTCGAGGAGGAGCGCGAGGGCAATCACAATTCCTGTGAGCAGGAGCCCACCCATCGTCGGTGTCCCCTCTTTGACGATGTGCCACTCAGGGCCGAACTCTCGGCGTACGCGCTTGCCGAATCCCGCGTACTTCAAGAGACGCAGGTAGGCCGGCATCAGCACGAAGACACAGACAAATGCGAGTACGAGCGCCTGAACAATGACAATCACTTCGCCTCCTCACTCCAGCGGGCAGCGAGCCCGTTGACTAGTCGCTCCAGCTCTACTGAACGCGATGCCTTGACGAGGATCGTGTCACCTGGCGCCGCCATGTCGCCGAAGAGCCCGACGGCGGCGGCAATGCCGGCTTCGTCACTACTCAAGCGCATGATCTTCTCGATCGGCATACCGCCAGCCCGCGCCCCCTCAGCAATGCCGTCGGCCTCTGCGCCAAAGACGATCAGTAGTTCGAGGCCAATCGTTGCGGCGGCGTGCCCAACTGCATGGTGCGCGTCGGTGGCATATGCCCCGAGCTCCCCCATGGCGCCGAGCGCCGCAAAGCGGTGTGGGCGGCAGGCTGCAAGTGTTGCCAGTGCGGCTGCCATGCTGGTTGGCGCAGCGTTGTATGCATCATCAATCACACGGATGCCCGACATCATGCGCACCGTGGCTCGGCCAGATGGAAGCTGCACGGCGGCGAGACGGGTTGCTGCCTCACTCGGTGCGACGCCGCAAAGATCGGCGACAGCAACGGCGAGTGCCGCCGCCTTCGCGAAGTGCAGCCCGAAGAGCGGCAGTTCGACGCGCACCGCTTCACCGCGGACCTGCAGCGTAACCAGTGTGTGCCCCGACGCTTCATCAACCACTGCATCAACGATACGAACGTCGGCGGTGGCGGCATGACCTGCCGTAGCGCTTCGCGCCGGTGTTCGCGTGGCGAGACGAGCGACACGGAGATCGTCGGCGGCGAGGATGGCCCAGCCGTCGGGCGGAAGGGCCTCAACGAGCTCACCCTTCCCTCGCTCAATGGCATCGAGATCCCCAGCCCGCTCCGCGTGCACGGCGTCGATGGCGGTCACCACGCCGATACGGGGGCGTGCCAGGGTGCAGAGCGCCCGAATATCACCCTCGACATACATCCCCATTTCGGCGACGTAGCGCACGGTTCCGTCGGGGAGATTCAGCAGGGACATCGGCAGACCGATCTCGTTGTTGGCGTTCCCTGGGGTGGCGGCACAACCGGCCGACTCGCCTCCGAGGGCGGCGGCGATGAGCTGTTTCGTGGTCGTCTTCCCTACTGAGCCAGTGACACCAATCACCTCGATTGTGAAGCGGTTGCGCCACTCCGTCGCCGCACGACTGAGGGCGACACGCCCGTCCTCGACGCTAACCAGCGAGGCGCCCGCTGCTCGTACCGCCAGCTCCACCTCGGCCAACGCTTGTCGAATCTCGGTGGTGGTATCTCCACCCTCAACAACAATCGCAGTGGCACCGGCGCGCAACGCCTCGTTGGCATGGTGGATGCCGTGGGTCTGCGCACCTGGGAGGGCGAGGAACATTTGGCCTGGGGCCGCAATGCGCGAATCGACCGCGCATCCACGGATCGGCTGCGTGCCATCAACGAGCAGCGTGCCGCCAAGAATGCTGGCCAACTCGTGGCCAGATGTAGCGAGGGGTCCGCTCACCGTTCGAGGAGCTGCCGAGAGGGCCATCAGCTGCGCCTCACGCTGCGGAACGTTGGTAGATCCCCACCCACCGCCGGCATAACCGGAGCGGAGGGTTCCGGCACGCCGGGGTGGGTGGGGGAAGTCAAGCCGCCGGTTGCAGCCGCAACGGCGGGGGGAATGTTGTATACGGAGATGAGGTCTTGCGCGACGCGGCGGAAGAGCTCAAACGACTCAATGCGGTTCACGATCACGCCTTGGCGCTGCGTCACTGGTGTTCCACGACGAATCGAGATTGCAATCACGTACTCAGGCGCCGTCTTGCCGACCCAGCCAACGAAGGTGAAGTTGTAGTGCTCAGAGTCCCACGCACCCTTACCGCCGTCAGCGTCCTTCAGCCAGATCTGTGCGGTGCCGCTCTTGCCGCCGTGCGCATAGCCATCAATTCTCGTTAGTCGCGCATAGAGCGGAACACTCTTCGTAACCTGTCCCGTCATCTTGATCATCTGCGCCGATACCTCTGACGTCGTTGCTGTACCGCGAACGGTGATTGGAATCGGCACCCCATCCAATGACTCAACCATGCGCGGACGAACAAGCACGCCACCATTCACGATCGCCGAGTATGCGACGGCAAGCTGCATGAGCGTCGTTCCAACACCGTGGCCAAACGAGGCGTTTGCTAGGTCAATCTGGCGCCAACGTCGCTCAGCTGGATCGTTGACTAACCCTTGGCTCTCGCCCGGAACATCGACTCCAGTTTTTCCGCCGAAGCCAAATCGGAGCCAAGTGGCGTACAGGCGAGCTGCAGCATCGCTCGTCGTCTTGCCGAGGGAGAGGCCAACCTTACTAAAGACAATGTTCCGACTCCAGGCGAGCGCCGCAGTGAGAGTCATCGACCCTTTTGATTTGTGGTCGGCATTGCGCACCTTGGTGGCACCGTTATCAAGCACGAGCACAGCTTCGTCTTGAATTTTCGTGTTCGGCGTGTAGAGGCCAGACTCCAGCGCAGCCACAGCGGTGATCGCCTTCATCACCGATCCAGGCTCATAGACACTGGTCGTTACTGGATTAATGAAGCGGCTCGGATCTCGCGCGGCCATCACGCCGAAGTTGTTGGCATCGTAGGAGGGCCACGACGCGGAGGAGATGATTGCGCCGGTATATGGATCCATCACGATTGCGCTCACCGATTCGGCATCATCGGCAATCCCAGCGGTCGCAACCTCCTGCTCAACCAGGGTCTGCAGCGTGGCGTCAATGCAGAGCTGAAGGTTTGATGGGGTGCGACCCGCCGTCACCTGGGTGGTTTCAAGCTGACCATCGGTGCCGCGTACCGTTGTGCTGACGCTCGCCGCGCCGGCGAGCTGCTCGTTGTAATACTCCTCTAGCCCGTACTGACCACCGCCATCCGAGTTGACGAATCCGAGAAGGTGGCTGGCGAGCGTGGTCCCCACGCCACCGCCTGGCTGCGGATAGAGGCGAACGCGGGCCTCTTCCAGGGTCACACCACGGACGCGACCTGCCGCGATCTCCCCACGCACGATGTCGGTTTGAGCATCATCAAGCGCCGGGAGGAGCACGGCCCACTTGCGGCCAGACTCAAGCAGGGCGCGAACTTTGGTCGCGGTCGAGGAGCTCAGCGCAAGCGACGTGACCAGCGCGTCAGCCGTTGACGCTCGGTCTGCCGCCGAGAGCACCGCGCCCTGGGAGAGGAGGCGATGGCGCAACACCGTTGTGGCAAGCACCACAGCACCGGTGCGATCGGTGATGGTCCCCCGGATGGGCTCGTTCGTGACGGTCGTACGCAGCTGGGCGGCGGCCGCTTCAAGCAGCTGATCGCGAGCAACAACCTGCCAGTAGCCGAGGCGCGCAACGCACACGCCGGCAATGAGGATTAGACCAAGGGTGGCGATATTGGCACGGAAGCGTGAGTCGGTACGTACGGTGCGTGAGTCTTGCGCCATTTAGCGGACCTCCACGACGAGTGGATCCACAAGCTGCACAACGCCGAGACCGGTCACACGTCGGCGCACCGCCGGCTCACGACCGAGTCGGCTCATATCAGTCTCGCCGACGCGAATCTCTTCCATGAGACGGGTCTGCTCATCGACGAGGGCGTTCACCTTGGTGCTTGACGTTGCAATCTCAATAGAGAGGATGGTCAGAATGAAGAACGCACCAAAGAGGATGGCGGTAGGCATGAGCAGCGAGCCGAACTTGGCGCTGAGGCCACCGTGGCGCTCTACCGCGTTCCATGAAGTGACGCCGATACGCCCACGGGGAGCCGCCCCAGGAATCACCGCGGTACGTGGAACCGAGCTTCCAGGTGCGGGTCGCGTGCCGATTCGGATTGAGCCACTCCCCACGGCGGTGCTTGATGGGGTGAAGGCTTTGCGAATGGCTGTGCGCTGTCGCGCTGCAGCTGCAGCTCGACTGTCGGAGATTCGTGGCTGATATGGCGGAGTCACCAACTGCGCGCCGCGGAGCGGACGACCGATCGTAGTCATGCTGCACGCTCCAGTCGCTCTGCCGCTCGAAGCTTGGCGCTGCGACTTCGTGGGTTTGCCGCAATCTCCTCTTCGTTTGCAGTGATGGGGTGCTTAGTAATGAGGCGCAGCGTTGCCTGATTTGCGCAGGTGCAAACAGGAACGCGCGGTGGGCAGATGCAGACACGCGCCGCGGCAGCAAACGCCTGCTTCACAATGCGATCTTCTAGAGAGTGATACGTAAGAACAACGACACGCCCACCGACACGAAGCGCAGCAATCGCTGCAGCGAGTGCGGTGCTAAGTGCAGTCAGCTCATCGTTGACTGCAATGCGCAGCGCCTGAAAGACGCGCGTTGCTGGGTGAATTCGTGATGGTGGGCCGTAGCGCTTTGGCACGCTCTGCTCAACGAGTGCCGCAAGCTCCTCTGCTGTCGTAATTGGCGCACTCACGCGCGTTGCAACAATGGCTCGTGCAATCTTCGCTGCGTGAGGCTCTTCGCCATAGTCGCGGAAGATCTGCTCCAGCTCCGCAGCACTCGCCTGCGCAATCAACTCAGCCGCTGATTCACCGCTGCGCGTGTCAAAGCGCAGGTCGAGGAGGCCACCGGCGCGAATCCCAAATCCGCGCTCACGGTCAACAAGTTGATCCGAAGAGAGTCCAAGGTCAAAGTAGACGCCGTCGACCTCGCTGAACCCAGCATCGGTGATGGCGCGCGCAAGATGTGTGCTGCTTCCATGGAATGTGGAGAGGCGGTCGCCGAAGGGAGCGAGTCGCACGCGGCTCATCGCGATCGCGCCACCATCCGCATCAATACCGAGCAGGAGTCCGCGTGGCCCGGAAGCTTCAAGCACCGCTTCGGCGTGTCCCCCACCACCGAGGTTCGCGTCAACGTAGGTGCCATTCGGGCGCACCGCTAGGGCGCCGAGCAGTTCTGTCAGTAGGACGGGGCGATGGAGGGTCGCACCCGTCGCCATTAGAAGCCGAGCTCCTCGAGCTGTGCGGCGAGTGCGTCAGAAGACTCCATGCCGCCGCGATACGAATCCCAGCGCTTCGGTGTCCAGATTTCGGCGTGATCGCGTGCGCCGACGACCATCGCTTCGGCGTCGAGCTGGCCCCAGGTTCGCAACGTTGCAGGGAGCAACAGGCGGCCCTGCGCATCGAGCTCTACCTCGAAGGCGCTGCCGAAGAGGAAGCGGGCGAATTCACGTGCGGTGGCGTTGCCAGTTGGCAGGGCGGCGACGCGGGCGGCGAGGTCATCCCACGCGGCGCGCGGGAAGATCGCGAGGCAGTTGTCGAGCCAGCGGGAGACGAAGGCACCCTCATCGAGCTGCGCTCGGAAGCGCGCAGGGACGGCAACGCGTCCCTTCCCATCGATGGCATGACGATATTCGCCGGTAAACACCAGTACACCCTCCGCCGTGGCCCACTGGGAGGTGTTACCCCACCTTCCCCCACTTAGAACCACTCAGGTGCATCTTGCCCCCACCAATCGCCCCTGTCAAGGGGGTGCCTGGGCAGGGTGGGCACAAGGGGGTTTTGGGGCGGCTGGGGGCGAATCAAGTGCGGGTAGGAGTCCGGCGAGATGGCCTGTAAGCCGGGTTCTGTCCCCCTTGCGGGGGGACGGCCATCCATCTCGACCCCCGATTGCTCGGGGGCTCTAGCGGTCAACCCGGAGGTCCCGGCGGTGCGCCGGTCCAGTCGCAAGCGACTGAAATGCCTCCCTATTCGACCTTGCTCCAGGCAGAGTTTGCCGCGTTTCACCCCACCGCTGAGCCGAAGCTCTGCGGCGGACTCGTCTCTGTGGCACTAGTCCGCGCCTTACGGCGGACGGGCGTTACCCGCTGCCTTTACACCTCGGAGCCCGGACTTTCCTCGACGCTCCCCGAAGGGGCGACGCGGCCGTCCGGCCATCTCGCCGGATGGGCAGTCTAGCGCGCTGGAACCTCTACGACGAGCCCATCGAAGGCGGGGGCCACCCCAGCAGGGAGGCGCGCCGCCAGATCCTCAAAGTCAAGGTCGTGATCGAGATGGGTGAGGAGCGCCCGCCGCGGGGCAACCGCCCGGATCAACTCCAACGCCTCGTCGACGGTCTGATGCGTTGGGTGCGGCAGATCGCGCAGCGCAGAGACGATCAGCAGGTCAAGGTCACCGAGAAGGTCGCGCGAGGCCGCTGGAACTGAGCTGACGTCGGTCAGGTAGGCGAATCCCCCACTCCGCCAGCCGTGTGCTGGGCGCTTGCCGTGAACGATGGGGATGGCTTGGAACGAACGGCCAGCGATCGTGACCTCGTGATCCGACGCAACGAGTTGCAGCGCAGGAATCCCTGCGCCAGGAGGAGTCCGCCCATTCACTGCGTAGTCCCAGCGCTTTCGCAGTTCATCCGCGGTCGCTTCGCCTGCGCCAATCGGCAGCACAACATCTTGCGCATCGGTATAGGCGCGCAACTCATCGATACCACCCGTGTGGTCAACATGAATGTGGGTGACCAGCGCACCATCGAGTCGCGTCACACCGTGGCGCAGCGCCTGCTGGCGCAGGTCCATACCCGGATCAATGATGACGCCGCGCTCCGTGACACCATCGAGCCACTCGACGAGGACTGAGCTGCGCAGGCGGCGGTTGCGCTGATCGCGGGAGAGACAGACGCCACAGCGACATCCGACGCGCGGCACACCACGACTCGCCCCTGAACCGAGCACGGTGATGCGCGTCGCTGCGGTTGCG
>Ga0209442_1000528_pt1 | contig 22446 bp, 19 predicted proteins | sample LauGreSBDMM110DD_2_FD_187565 | JGI IMG/M metagenome (GOLD analysis project Ga0209442, IMG submission 187565) | Freshwater lake microbial communities from Lake Michigan, USA - Sp13.BD.MM110.DD (SPAdes) (version 2) | ecosystem: Environmental > Aquatic > Freshwater > Lake | place: Lake Michigan...
AGCAATACGAAATCCAGATCCAGTTGGTCCAGAATTTCTCTGGCTTCAATGATGAATTCAACCAGAATATCGTCAGTATTGTCCATAAGAGTATCGGATCAGTTTTGCTTATTTTTATAATTTAAATCTAGCAACTGCGCCTTCAAGATCAACGGCAATTTTGGATAAATCAGACGCTGCTTGCTGGGAGTTCGAAGCTCCCTCCGTCGTGCTCTTGGCTGCATCCGCCACTGACTTGATGTTTTTAGCAATCTCCGTGCTGCCAGTTGCCGCTTCAGAAACATTGCGATTAATCTCTGCTGTGGTGGCGGCTTGCTCCTCAACGGCGCTGGCAATGATTCCAGAGATCTCATTCATCTTGTTGATAATGGCGGTGATCTCCTCAATTGAAGCCAAAGCTCCCTTCGCATCCGCCTGCATGACGCTGATGCTTCCGCCAATTTCTTCAGTGGCTTTGGCCGTTTGGCGGGCCAACTCTTTGACCTCGTTGGCCACCACTGCAAAGCCCTTGCCCAACTCGCCCGCGCGTGCCGCTTCAATGGTGGCATTGAGCGCGAGCAAATTAGTTTGTTCTGCAATGCTGGAGATGACCTTCAAGACATTGCCGATTTCCATTGTGCTTTTGCCCAACTTGGACATTGTTTCGTTGGTGCTTTTGGCCACATCAACCGCTTGATTGGCAACGGTTGATGCTTGTACGGTGCTCAGTGAAATCTCACGAATGCTGGCACTCATCTCCTCAATGCCGGTGGCAACCATCTGCGTGTTGCTGCTCATCCTGTCGGCGGCATCGGCCACGACCTTGGCCTGAGCAGATGTTTCTTCTGCATTTGAGCTCATTTGCATGCTGACAGCCGCCAATTCTTCGGACGAACTGGCCACCGATGCGGAGTTGGCGCCAATGGCTTTGAATGACTGTTGCAGGTTGGTTTGCAACACTTGAATGGCCTTGGCCATTTCACCTACTTCGTTATTGAGGTTTGTGTTTTCAACGCTCGTGTTGAGTTTGGAGTCAGCCATTTCAAGAATGGTCTTTTGCAGGCTTGCAAGCGGCCGTTTGACGGATTGCAAAACGACATAAACAACGAGAACAGACAAGAGGACAGAAGCACCAAGCATGATCATCATATATAACTCTATCTGGCTTAATTCAGTCTGGGTCGCCGTGACATTTTTCTTGGCGTTAGTTGCTTTTGAATTGCTGACTACAACTACTGATTCGGCAATATCAGCTAAAAGTGCTCGATATTCTGGGTTATTCAATATTAAAGACACTGCTACTGATGAATCTTTTCCGAGTTCAATTTTTAAAAGTTTGTCTAAATACAATTTATAAAGTTGATCTACTTTGGGAGAAATCGAAGCTAATTTTGCTTTTGTTTCTTTGTTACGTTCTGTGTTTCGGATGGTGAGATCCACCTCTTTTAAATCTTTCTCTATCACAAGCTTTGCCTTGTTAATGCGTTCAGTAGCTCTCTTAATGCTTTCTGCGTCATTACTGTAATGGGACAATCCCACTCTATTGACGTCGCGCGCAACATTCTGCACATAGGTTGCTGTTTCATTTAGCAGTTTTACCCCAACCAAGTCCCGATCGTAGATACCATCAATGGCATCGTGAAGTTTCGCGAATGTCCAAAATGCCGTGACACTCAGCGCAACTGAAAACAAAATGGTGATAGAAAAACCGACTATCAATTTTGTACTGAGATTGAATTTTTCAATAGATTTAAGTGCAAACACGTTAAATTTCCCAAGTAAATATGAAGAGTGAGTGAAATCTGGCTTTCGCAATTGCAACGCCATGTTGACAGCCCGACATTACCTTACTACTTTTTACCAATTTATAAGGTACCAAATAACCTAGATACACGAGGATTAACCCTAGGATTCTGTTTGCATATTGTCTTAATGATCGGACCCCAAGCCCAGCGCCTAAAACATGACCTCGATAACATAACGCGAAGGCAATGAACCGGTTTGCTGAAACCAGAGTGTCATGGCACCCTCGCCGAGTTTTGATTTGGGTAATGGGGCCAGCACATTGCGTGCCAAATCGCTGGGGCCCATGTGGCCGTATACCAGCATACGCGACACATCGACCCCTGCATCGAACACCCGGTTAGGCTGTAAAGCATAAAAAGCAATGGCGTCTTCCGACACGTACTGCACCAACTTGACCGACACCAACTGTTGGCCTTTGGGAATGTCCCAGCGCACGTAGTCTGCATCACCGCGCACCACCACACCATGGATTAGATAGGTTTGCAGGCCAGGCGCCAAAATGCTGGGCTGCAAAGGGTCACCTGAAGCTTCATGCGCCAGCATGCTTTGGTTTTGCAAGTCAAAACCTTGGGCAACAGAAACGTTGCCGGCCATGTCCACTTGGCGCAACCAAACTCGGCTTAAGAAGTTGCCCAAAATACCGAGTGCGGTACCTTTCCCTGCAGACCATGAGAGTTGCTCGTCCAGTGAGTATTCCCAGCGAGCACCCGGTTCAATGCCCGAGAGTTTCAAAGTGTTGGTCACGCCTTCGGTTTGCCCTGCGATGGCAACAGCAGCAGGTGCCATGGTGTCCAAAACACAATTGACGCGCACGATTTCGGAGGTGTTGCCTGCGTCGTCTCGCGCGCGCACCCAAATCATTTTGGCGCCATCGCCTTTGACTTCAAAAGAGGATCCAGAACCTCGCGTCCAAGTAGCGCCCTGGTCCAAAGAAAACTCCCAGTCGATGCCCTGACTTTCAACACCCCACCTGCCGTTGCTGGTAACACCGTCGGTTACGTTCAGGCCTGTGTCGTTGAACGACAAAACTGGCGCTTTTAGCACGACCGCGCTGGCATTAGGCCCCGCACCTGAACCGCCACAAGCCACTAAGAAATATGCCGCAGCGAGCATTGAGAAGGAGCGCCATAAAAATGCTTGAAACGAAAACATGTGAACTAATCCAATTTTTTTAACACGTTTAATTGCATCATAAGAATGTAAAAAAAAGACCTGAATCCGTGATCTGAAGGGTCAAGGCATTTGAAAAAAAACCCCCACCAGGACGCATCCAAGTGAGGGTTAGTTTATCGCTCCGTATTAGGCGGATTGATGACACGAGTCATTAGAGTTGGATCAAAGTCCGATCTTTCCGCCATCGTCTTTGGTGATGATGATGGTGGCCGAACGTGCACGAGTGCCCGCACCGTAAGCGCCACCCGCACCGTTGCTGGCATTGGTGGGCCAGACGCCTTTGGTGACGTCGTTGTAGGCCGTTGCGTCTTCAGCGGGGTGCTGAATGCCCACAAAAATAGCTTTGCCATCGGCAGTCTCGGTAATGCCTGTCACTTCTGCGCCTTTGGGGCCGACCAAGAAGCGGCGCAAGCGTGACTCACCCAAGATACCACCAACAAAGGTGCTTTGGTTATCTGTTGTCGCTGTGCCAGCCACCGTCATGGTGTTGCTGATGGTGAATGCACCGCCATCACCCACTGTGCCCGGTACAGCGGCCACCAACATGCAATTGGTTTCGTCGGTGAAGGCGCCGTCATCGGTTTGAATCCAGCAAATGCCAGTGGACTTGCTGAACCACAAGCCGTCTGGGGAGGAGAAAGAGTTGGTAGCAGTCAGGCCAGAAATATTGGTGTTGGCCGCAGGCGCATCTTCTTCAGCACCGAACAAGAAAATATCCCAGGTGAAGGTGGTGGCTTCAGCCATGCTGTTGGTTTCTTTGAAACGAATGATGTGCCCATGAGGATTTCCGTCACGAGCAATGCCGTCGTTGTCTTTGTAAGCGCGTGGGTTGGCTGCATCGGTCTTTCCTGGCGTTCTGTTCGATGCATTGTTGTTGGTCAGTGCAAAGTAGATCTCGCCATTGGCGTGGTTGACCGCGCCCCACTCTGGCCTGTCCATTTTGGTAGCGCCTGCGGCGTCAGCGGCAACCCGCGTGTGCACCAACACTTCGGCCTGGCTGGTAAAGCCGAAAGCGGCGGCCTTGATCAACGGGTTGTTAATGCTGAGCTCCAACCACTCACCTTTGCCAGTGTTGTCGAACTTGGCGGCGTACAACTTGCCCTCGTTGAGGTATTTGTCGCCAGCTGCGATACCGCCGCCGATGTCGGCTGCGTCCCAGGTCTTGGTGCTGACAAATTTGTAGATGTATTCGTTACGGGAATCGCAGCCCATGTAGAAAGCCAAAGGCTTGCCGACCACTGGAATACTACAAACGGCGGCCTCATGCGCAAAGCGACCCATGGACGTGCGTTTTGCAGGCACCGAGGTCGCGTTGGCCGGATCGATTTCAACGTTGTAGCCAAAGGTTTGTGGCTCGTTGCGGAAGTCAGCGGCCGCTGTGGCACCCGAAGCGGACACATTCCAACGGGCGAACCTGGATGTAGGGTCTGCGTCGGTCACGGTGTGCCAGCCTTGCGTGCGCGAAGTGGTGGCCGTGGCTGATGTGGCCGTGGCCTGAACACCATAGCGTGTGCGTGAGGCGATCAACTTGGCGTCAGTGGGCACAGTTGCGCCCGCTGGCATGGTGAAGTAGGTGGCCCAGTTTTCTTCACAAGTGATCAAGGTGCCCCAAGGGGTGATGCCGGTGCCGCAGTTGTTCAACGTGCCGCGCGTAGTGGTGCCAGTGGGGTCAAATTTGGTGACCATCATGGCTTTCAAATTGGCCAGCTCAGCAGCAGGGCCAGTCACCGTCATGACTGTTTCAGGCGTGATTCTGCGGTTCAACGACGACGTCGCGTTGTAGCCGGTGGGTTTGCCGCTCGCATCCAAGTTCACTTCCACCAGCGTGACGCCGTGCATCAAAATTTCTTTGATGGCTTCAGAAGCAGGACGTACACCTAAAGGCCACTGGCCAAACTGATCGAATTTTTTTCCAATGCTAGCGCCAGAGGTTTGACCGGTCGGGTGAAAGAAATGCGCTTCTGCCGAGCTTTCATTGTTGACTGCCAGCACGGCCTTGTCGCCAGCTGCGTAGCTGTAGCTGCCTTTGGACTTGCCGTTGGAGCCGATGTAGAAAATCTCAGTGCCGTCGTGCTGGTCACCCACGCGGTTGGCCCAGCTTTCAGCGTCGTCGGTGCCTGCATTGGAGTAGGATGCAACGCCTGATTTCATGGTGTCGCCAGTGGCATGCAGAATTTTAACGGTGTAGCCTGCGGGAACCAATATCTGGTCGGCCAAGCTCTTATCGACCGGTGTGAATTTCATCAAGGTGCTGCTGGCGAGCGCGGGCAGCATATTGCTCGCTGCGCTGGTGGAGCCGCCGCAACCGGGCAACATGGGCAATGCAAACATGGAGGCCAGACCCAAACCGCCGCGTAAAATATTTCGGCGTGAAGGGTTGCTCAGTGCTTTATCGAGAACTTCCTGAAAGTGCTCGTTGTTAGATTGGTTGTCAATGGGATCGAATGAGTGAGACACAGTAAGCTCCGTTGTTAAAGAAATTTAATTGTGAACAGCTGTTGTTACGTTTATGTGACGATCAAAGTAGCTGAATAAAAATAAGGGTTTTGCGCTGTTGTCCCTAGAGTTGGCAATTGCCCAATTTTTTGAAGTGCGTTACAGTCGTAGCGGTAAGAATTCAGACACAAAAAATTCAACCCACTTGCGCGTTTGTTGGGAATTGCCTAAAGAATCCCTATGGCCTCGAAATGTCAAAGAAGTATGGCAAAATCACTTAGGCAATTAGCCGCCAGCGGCACGGGTGACGGCACAACCAACACAGAGGCAGTCATATGACCCAGCTAAAGCGTTCTTCCATCAGTCGGCGCGATGCGATCGCAGTCAGCTTGGCCGCCATGTACTTGCCCGGCACCACGTTCGCTCAGGCTGCAGACTGGAAACCCACGAGGCCTATCCGCCTGATCTGCGGCCAGGCGCCAGGCGCATCTACAGACGCTACGGCGCGCGCCTACTCTGACTACTTTTCCCAAAAGCTGGGCGTGCCGGTCACGGTGGAAAACAAGCCCGGCGGTGTCGGCATGGTGGCCGGTGAAGCCGTGGCGCGCTCAACGCCAGACGGCACGACGCTGCTGGTGTCCCTGCAAAGCGTCATGGCCCAGATGCCCGTGCTCATCAAGAAGCCAACGATCGACCCCGACAAGGACCTCCTGCCCATCGCTGCGATTGGCGTGGGTCCGGTAGTGGCGTCGACGCACAAGGACTTTCCAGCCAAGACGATCCAGGAGCTGGTAGCGCTGTCCAAAAAGAAGCCGGTGAACGTAGGCAACTATGCCGTCGGATCGGGATGGCAGATGATGCTCAATCAGTTGGTCAAGGACACCGGAGCTCAACTGAACGTCGTCAACTACCGCGGTACCGGCGCGATGGTTACGGACCTGTATGCGGGCCACATTGACATCGGCGCGGGTTCGCTTGCGGGCCTGACCGGTGGCCTGGAAAAGGGCTTGATTAAGCCAATGGTGATCGTTATCGGCTCGCGTTCAAGCAAGTTGCCGGGTATTCCCACCTGGGTCGATGCCGGCTTCAGGGGCCCAGCCTATGAGGACTTGGCCGAGATGAACATTCTGATGGCACCGGCAGGCACCCCGCAAATTATCATTGACACACTGGCGCGCCTGGTTTCGGCATCGGTAACCGACTCTGCGCGCGTGAAGTCGGTTCGCGAGACCCTGGGCGCGGACGACACGCCACTGGTAGGCGCGGAGTTGCAGCGCTTCATCAGCCGCTCTTGGCCAACCTACCGCAAGCTGTCGCGGGAAATGGGGCTGGCAGCCGAGTAAGAGCGCGGCGTAGTGAGCAGCATCTCCTCTTGTTGGAAGCTGCCGCCTCCAAACAAAAGGAACATACCATGTCATTGCCATCACACAACAACGATCGCTTCGTGCTTGTCACTGAGGTCGGAACAAGGGACGGTTTTCAGGCTGAGAAACAGTTTGTACCAACCGAAACTAAGGCCAAAGCCATCAATGCAATGATCAATGCTGGCGTCACCAGCGTTGAAGCGACTTCTTTCGTATCACCTCGTGCAGTACCGCAGATGGCAGATGCCTCTGAAGTCATGGCGCTCATCGAGCGCAAGCCTGGTGTCCGTCTGACAGCATTAGTCCCCAACGCACGAGGCGCGGAACGCGCTGCAGCAGCCAAGGTAGACATGATGGCTGCTTTTGTGTCTGTTTCTGAGACCCATTGCCGAGCCAATCTCAACAAAACCCGTGCTGAGGCCTTAGCCGATTTCACTGAATTCGCCCCAATCGCACAACAATATGGCATCGCTCTGCGTGGCGGTATAGCCACCGCGTTTGGTTGTCCTTTTGAAGGGGAGGTTTCACTGGATCATTTGTTAACCGTTGTCGAAACATACATGCGCGCAGGAGCGCTGCACATCGGATTGGGTGACACAACTGGCATGGCGACCCCGCCGGTTGTAACCCGCTCAGTAGAAGCCATCCGCAAACGTTTTCCAGAGGCGATCATTGCGCTGCATTTTCACAATACGCGAGGCATAGGATTGGCCAATGTGATGAACGGGCTAGCCTTGGGAGTACGAGAATTCGAATCATCTATCGGCGGACTAGGCGGTTGCCCTTTCGCCCCAGGAGCCACCGGAAATATTTGCACAGAAGACTTGGTCTATCTGCTGCACGAATGTGGCTATCAAACAGGCATTGATCTTGACGCTTTGGCCGCAGTGGCCAATGACATACAGGGCGCTATCGGCCGCGAGTTGCCAGGCCAGTACATGAAAGCCGGCGCTCGGCTGAAGCTGAGTTCATTGGAGTCGGTGCGGCGCGCCGTTGGGTAATCAGTCTTTGTATCTGATCTCCCATGACATCCTCTTCTCAACCTTTTCAAAATTTGGTCGTGATCGAGCTCGGTCACAGCGTGGCCGCACCTTTTGCTGGACAAATATTTGCAGATTTGGGTGCCACCGTCATCAAGGTTGAAAAAGAACAAGGTGACGACGCTCGCAAATGGGGGCCTCCGTTTTGGGAAGGCGCATCGTCGATGTTTCAAACGCTCAATCGAAACAAACAATCGGTGGTCTGTGATTTAAGAAAGCCCGAACACAAAGAAGCACTGTTAAAACTCATTGATGAACGTGCTGATGTCCTGATTCAAAATTTAAGGCCCGGTCAAACAGAAGACTTAGGCCTGGACTCAGCCACATTACTCAAAAGAAAACCTTCATTGGTGTATTGCAACATCGGTGCTTTTGGCAACCCAGGGCCTTTGCAAGACAAGCCGGGCTATGACCCTTTGATGCAAGCCTTTGGCGGCATCATGAGCACCACGGGTGAACCAGGACGCCCTTCTGTTCGGGTGGGTTCATCGATTGTGGACATGGGCACAGGTATGTGGGGCGTGATTGGAATATTAACCATGCTGATGCAAAGACAAACCACTGGCAAAGGTGGCGTCGTTGATGTATCGCTCTTTGAAACCGCTACATCTTGGGTGTCATTATTGGCTTCCCAATTTTTAGCCAATGGCCACATCTCTGGTAAACAAGGTTCAGGCGCATCGGGCATCGTGCCCTACAAAGCATATGCCGCATCAGACGGTGAATTAGTAATTGCCGCAGGCAGTGATTCATTGTTTAAAAGTTTAGCCAAGGCGGTAGGACGCCCTGAATGGTGTGATGACGAACGTTTCACCACCAACCCGAAACGGGTGGAACACCAAATCGAGCTGTATCGCATGCTTGATGAAATCATTGAATCGAAATCAACAAAAGAATGGGTCGCGGTTTTAGAAAAGGCAGGCATCCCTTGCTCTCCCGTTCAATCGATTGCAGATATGGTTGCGCATGAACAAACACAAACCTTGCAATTGATCCAAGACGTTCCCAATTCAGAGATGAAATTTTTTGGTCTTCCATTGCGCATCAATGGCGAACGCTCCGATATTCGAACGGCCCCCCCTACTTTAGGACAGCACACCGATTTATTATTTTCAAAAAATGGAGACACCTGACCTATGAGCCTTCCCACCTACGAAACCTTGCTCACTGAAATGGTCGAGCCGCATCTTCTCAAAATCACTTTGAATCGTCCGCAAGTGGGTAATGCGCTCAACACGCAAATGGGTCATGATTTTTTAGATCTTTGGACTCGACTGACAGAAGATACACGAGATATTCGTTGCATTATTCTCACAGGCGCAGGCGATAAAATATTTTGTGCGGGCGGCGATCTGAAAGAACGCAAAGGCATGACCAAAGATCAATGGCTCAAACAACATCAATTGTTTGAGCGCATGTATTGGACTCTCACCGACATGCCTATTCCAGTGATTGCCGCCATCAATGGACACGCCTATGCAGGTGGTTTTGAAACAATGTTGTCTTGCGATTTTGTGTATGCGTCAAGCGCTGCAAGGTTTGCACTCACCGAAGTGACCCTGGGCATCATGCCAGGTGCAGGCGGCACACAAAACTTACCCCGCGCCATTGGCCAGCGACGCGCCAAAGAAATGTTGATGACTGGTCGACCGATTGACGCGGCCAAGGCCCTAGACTGGGGCCTGCTCAACGAAGTGTGCGAACCCGATCAGGTATTGAACAAAGCCATGGATACCGCACGAATCATCGCGGGCAATGCCCCCTTGTCGGTCCAGCAAATTAAAAAGTCTGTACGTTATGGCCTTGAGATGGAATTGCGCACCGCCTTTCGTTTCGAAGTCGAGGCATACAACCATTTGATTGAAACCGAAGATCGATACGAAGGTGTATTGGCTTTCAATGAAAAACGCAAACCCGTTTTCAAAGGACGCTAAGCCTTGTATGTATTTCAACGATTGAAGAGAAATTAAACAATGAACTCCAACAACAATTTAGATCATGTTTCCGTATCACTTGGCGAAGACTATTCAGACATTCGCGAAAGCGTGCGTCGCATTTGCGCAGGGTTTCCTGGTGAATACTGGCGCCGTTTAGAAGAAAAACTCGAATACCCCACCGAATTTGTCAAAGCATTAACCGATGCGGGATATTTGGGCGCTCTGATTCCAGAAGAATATGGCGGTGCAGGCCTGCCCTTGCGCGCAGCCTCTGTCATTCTTGAAGAGATTCATGCCAGCGGTTGTAACGCAGGCGCATGTCACGCACAGATGTACATCATGGGCACTTTGCTTCGACACGGATCGGAAGAACAAAAAAAACGTTATCTACCAAAAATAGCCAGTGGTGAATTGCGACTGCAAGCGTTTGGCGTTACCGAACCCACATCAGGCACCGACACCACGCAACTCAAAACACGTGCGGTTCGCAATGGCGATCACTACGTGGTGCATGGACAAAAAGTATGGACTTCTCGCGCGTTGCATTCTGATTTGATGCTGCTACTTGCGCGCACCACGCCACTGGATCAAGTGAAGAAGAAAACAGAAGGCTTATCGGTGTTTTTGGTTGATATTCGCGAGAGCCTTGGCAAAGGACTCGAGATCAAACCTCTCAAGGCCATGATCAATCACCACGCCACCGAAGTATTTTTTGACGGCGTCAAAGTGCCTGCAGAAAATCTCATTGGCGAAGAAGGCAAAGGCTTCAAATATATTTTGGATGGCATGAATGCAGAACGCATTTTGATTGCCGCCGAATGCATTGGGGACGCACGTTGGTTTACCAAAACAGCCGTGAAATATGCCAACGAGCGGATTATTTTTGGAAGACCCATCGGACAAAACCAAGCCGTTCAATTTCCAATTGCCAGAGCCCACGCAGAAACAGAAGCAGCAGAAATTTTGTTGCGCAAATCCGCTGCGATGTTTGCTGCCAATATTCCCTGCGGTGGTGAAGTCAACATGGCCAAGATGCTCGCGTCTGAAGCCGCATGGCATGCAGGTGAGGCCTGTTTGCAAACCCATGGCGGCTTTGGTTACGCCAAAGAATACGATGTCGAAAGAAAATGGCGCGAGACTCGGTTGATGCAAATCGCACCGATCTCCACCAACTTGATTCTTTCTTACGTAGGCGAACACGTGTTGGGTATGCCGCGTTCTTTTTGATCAACTTCAATTCAGATAGAGAGACAAACATGACCGGACTCACCTCAGAACTTGCAAAATTTGTTCATCAACCCAATTTTCCTGCCTACCCACAACGTGTTGTTGAAATTGTTCAATCGGGTTTTATCGACACGATTGGCACCATGCTCGCGGGTCGTGATGAACCGGTTGTCAAAATTGCGCGTCAATTTGTTGCACAACGACAATCCACAGCGCGTGAAGCCTCTGTTCTTCTGACATCGGAGATGGCTTCTTGTGCCGACGCCGCACTCATCAATGGCGCTGCGGGTCATGCACTAGATTTTGACGATGTGGCATTGGGCGGTCACCCCAGTACGGTTTTGGTTCCTGCGGTACTAGCGGCGGGTCAATTCAAAAATTGTTCCGGTGCAGACGCCCTGCGAGCTTATTTGGTGGGCTATGAAGTTTGGGCTGAATTATTTTCACGCGAAAAAGACCCCTATCACATCAAAGGCTGGCATCCCACCGCCGTACTCGGCACGGTCGGTGCAGCAGCAGCTGTTGCACATTTGTTTGGATTGAATGCATTGCAATGTCAACACGCATTGGCCTTGTCTGCAAGTATGGCCAGTGGATTGGTTGCCAATTTTGGAACGATGACCAAGCCTTTGCATGCAGGACGCGCAGCAGCGTGCGCCGTTGATGCGGTGCGAATGGTTGCATTAGGACTCACGGCTTCACCCGATGCCCTCGAACACCATGCAGGTTATTTGTCTGCACTCTCTCCCATGCAAAATGTCGACAAAACTTCATCGGCATCCAAAATTGGACAAACATTCCGCGCACTCGATTATGGTTTATCGATTAAAAAATATCCTACGTGTTATGCTACACACCGCGTGATTGATGGATTACTGGATCTTAAAAAAGAACACGCGTTATTGGCTGACAAGGTTAAATCGATTCGCACACAAATCGGAAAATCACAAGCGTCAATGCTTCGCAACCATTCGCCCATCACAGGTTTAGAGGCCAAATTTAGCATGGAGTTTGCAGCGGCCTCTGCATTGGTGGCTGGCAAAGTGGGCCTATCAGAATTGACCGATGAATTTGTGGGCACGCCTGCGATACGCGAGCTCATGAAAAAAGTAGAAATTTCTGTGGTCGATACGGTTTGTCCAATTGAACCGATTTTTTCAATGAACGATCGCGTACAAATTGAATTAAAAGACGGCTCTATATTTGAATCGGGTGATATTCGATTCGCTCGTGGCAATGCAATGCTCCCACTCAAAGAAGCCGAGATGGAAACTAAATTTCTGGATTGCACACGCGGTATTCAAGGACTAGACAATCAAGCCTTGTATGCATCGCTGTCTAATCTTCAAGGCGTGAGTCGCATTCAACAAATTACACACTGAATCAAGTGTCTTTACCGATTGCATGGTCATCTGACCTCATTGGCACCGCCACACGACACGGCCCTCGTCTGTCTGTGCAAGATGGTGCTGATGCACAACTCACCTTTGATCAACTGTGTCAACGCGCGCACGACCTCGCTGCGTATTTAATCCATCGCGGTGTTAAACCTGGGGACCGTGTTGCTTCGTGTTTGCCTAACGGCATCGATGCGGTGTGGGTGTCTTATGGCATCAAAATTTGCGGCGCTGCCGAAACAACTTTGAACTGGAAATACACCCAAGAAGAATTGGCATGGTGTCATCAACTGTCGCAGTTCAAAGATGTGGTGACTCAACCAGGACGAGAAAACGATTGGAAAGTGCTAGGTATCAACGCGCTTTTATGCCAAAACATTCCACACTCTCCAACGCACATTTTGCCAAGCGTAGAACAAGACACTTGGGGACGCTTGTTGTTTACATCGGGCACCACCGGCAAACCCAAAGCCGTTGTGTATACGCATGGTCAACGCTGGCAAGGTGAACAACAACAAAAGGCACACTTGCCTTGGATTCCAAGCGTCAACGACAAAATACTGTTGATGACGCCGTATATCCATGGCGCGTCTCTCATCGCCTTTGCTTGGTTGGATCATGGTGCGCCTTTGATATTGCTCGATGGTGTTGAATTAGATAAAGTAAAAAAACATATTCATGACCCCGCTCTCAAAGCGATCTTTGCGCCACCGACGGTGCTGGCCAAACTCTGCGCAGAGTTTGTTGGACAAACATTTGCGCACATTCAATGCATCTTTACGGGCACACAGGCTCTTCCGCCCGCTTTGTATCAAAAAGCCTTGGCGATTTTTGGGCCTGTTGTTCGCATCACTTACGGTAAATCCGAATGCGTCAACCCCATCACAATTTTGCGACCTGAACAAACACACGCTTTTTATACGCAAGATGTTGTTCCTGCAGGTGCATGCGTGGGATGGCCGCCATCGGGTGTTGAAATCAAAATTGACGTACAAACTCAAGACAACGAAGACGAAACAATCGATTTCAAACAAGGTGAAATATGGCTGCGTGCTCAGCAAATGTCATTGGGCTTAATCGATGCCAATGGTTTGCGTTTGCATGAACCCGATGGATGGCATCCAACGGGAGATTTGGGATATATCGATGCTATCGGTCGCGTCATGCTCACAGGTCGAATTGCCGACGTCATCAAAACAGGCGGCTACCGAGTCAACCCTGATGAAATTGAATCAGTGTTGACCGGCCTATCCAATACCAGTGGGATGTGTGTCACGTCACTGCCATCCGAGTATTGGGGCGAAGTGATCGTGGCTGTTGCTGAATCAGAAGATTTATCTTGGGTCGATGCTGCCAAAGAAAAATTAAAGACGATGTCTCGCCACAAACAACCGCGAATATTTTTTCACTTTAAAACACTCCCGCGCAATCCGCAAGGCAAAGTCAGCCGCAAACAGATATCAGCGCACATTCTCAAAACTCACTCGGTGAGCGATGGCGCTTATCCTGTACTGCAAGCCCTGTAAATGATTATTCGGCTTTGATGTTGTTGGCTTTAATGACATCAGTGAATCGCGTAGAAATGAATCTTAAATACTTGTTGAATTCATCCACACGTCGATAATCGATTTCAACAGCAATGTTAGAAAACTGTTGCCTCAAATCAGCAGAAGACATGATTTTTTCGATGGCACTGCTCAAGCGGTCAACCACTGCTGGTGGCGTACCTGCAGGCACCATCACGCCCACCCACGCACCCAAATCGAAGCCCGCCAAACCAGGAACGCCTGTAGCGCTGGCAAAAGGTGTCACGCCAGGTGTGACAGCACTGCCTTTTTCAAGCGACACACCATAAGCTCGCAAACGACCACTGCGTACAAAAGGCATGGTAGCTGCAGCTGTTTCAATGCAATAAGCAACTTGTCCGCTGATCACATCGGTTAACGCAGGACTAGAGCCTTTGTAAGGCACATGCACCGCTTTTAAACCCACCGATGCATTGAATGACTCTGCAATCAAATGCGCAGTGGCTGCGGTGCCTGATGATGCAAAACTGTATTTACCTGGATTGGCTTTGACCACTGCAATAAATTCACGCAAATCGTTGGCAGGAAAGTTGGGCGCTGTGACCAACACATACGGTGACATTCCTATCATCGCAACAGGAATCAAATCTTTTTCGGGTGCGTAAGGTGTTTTGCCAAACAAGGGGCTCACAGATACCGGGCCACTGGACGCAGCGAGCAATGTGTATCCGTCAGGCGCAGCCTTTGCAACTGCATCGGTACCGATGGCGCCACCCGCTCCTGCTTTGTTGTCAACGACAACTGTCTGCCCTAAAGTTTTGCCTAACTCTTGCGCAACCACACGCCCCACCAAATCAGTGGCTTGGCCGGGAGGCCATGGCACGACCAATTTGAGGGGCCTGTTGGGGTAAGCACCTTGCGCAAATAACTGAGTGGGTGTGAGCACTGACAAGGCCGCTGCAGATGCAACGCCCGTCATCAGTTGACGTCTTTTGGATTGAATATTGCTAGGCATGTTTGTCTCCCATCCATGAAAGTTTTGGTTTTCTCCATGATAGCGGGAGAAATGGAAATGCGCAAACTGCCACCTCTTCACCTTGCCGCTCAAACATTTGTCTTTCCACACCTGATTTCAATGCACGCTTGAAAAAACCCCCGACCGCAAAATGCGATCGGGGGTTTTCTAAGCGGGACTCAAGTTTGCAAGACTGATCTTGCAAATTTGAAACCTTAGTGCATGGCAGCACCTTGTGAGGTAGAACCGTCGAAGCTTGGGAAGCGAACGTTCTCTACGAGGTCCTGAACTTCTTGCTCAGGCGCCTTGGTCAGCAGCGAAACAATGATGATCACTGCAAAGCCCAGCGGCACACCAAAGATACCAGCCGAGATAGGCGCAATGTCCCACCAGGTGTTGGCCTTCAAGATTTCAGGCGTCAGTGAACCATTGTGGAACAAGCCGTACATCCAAGGATGCGTCTTCGTCATGTAGTAGAACGAAATGCCCAAGCCCGCCATCATGCCCAAAGAAGCGCCCCATTTATTGGCACGCTTCCAGAAGATGCCAAGGGTCAAAGCTGGGAAGAAGGCTGCCGCAGCAAACGAGAAAGCCGCCGACACCAAGAACAAAATGTCCGCCATCTTCAAGGATGCAACATAAGCAGCAGACAAAGCAACGAACACCAAAATCACTTTGGAGAGCGCCACTCGACGGCTAGCAGATGCATTGGGGTCGATCACTTTGTAGTACAGATCGTGAGACAACGCATTGGCAATGGTCAACAGCAAGCCATCGGCAGTAGACAAGGCTGCAGCCAAACCACCTGCCGCAACCAAACCGGAAATCACGAACGGCAAGCCGCCAATTTCAGGGGTGGCCAACACCACAATGTCACCGCCTAAGCGAATTTCTGCCAACTGCAAGATGCCATCTTTGTTGATGTCAGACACGGACATCAGAGTGGGATCCACCGCATTCCATCGTGCAATCCATCCCGGCAACTGATCGATCGGTGTACCGACCAACAGCGTATATATGTCGAATTTCACCAAAACCGCCAAAGCAGGCGCTGTGAAGTACAACAATGAGATGAAGAACAAGGACCATGCCACTGACTCGCGTGCCTCACGCACCGAAGGCACGGTGTAAAAGCGCATCAGAATGTGCGGCAAGGCGGCTGTACCAATCATCAAACAGAAGACCAATGCCAAGAAATTTTTACGCGAAATATCTCTGGCAGCGTCATCTTTGCCAGGGAATGGCTCTGCATGACGCAGGGGTGGCGCAGCACGGGCCGTATTGGTCGTGCGGGCAGCGGTGTAAGCCGCCTTGGCAGCAGCTTCATCTTTTGGCAAAGCAGCAACTGCAGCTGTAGCCGCCTTAATTTCAGCTTCTGGTGCGTTAGCAGCTTTTAGATCTTCCAACTTTTTGGTGGCGGCTTCTCTGTCAGCAGCCAAAGCGGCAGGAACATCTTTCAGTTTTTCAGCGGCTGCATCAGCGCGTGATTTGAAGATACCGCGAACTTCAAGTTCTTTGGGATCTTTCAACAACTGCTCTTCTTTGGCAGTCACTTTTTCAAGAAGATAGCCATAAGCAACCTGAGGTACGGGGTTGCTGGTGTGTTTCACCGACAGCCAGACCACAGGAATCATGTAGGCAACGATCAAGATCAAGTATTGAGCCACCTGAGTCCAAGTCACAGCACGCATACCGCCCAAGAATGAGCAGACCAGAATGCCGGCCAAGCCCACATAGACACCCACTTCAAAAGACAAACCAGTCAATCGTGCAGTGATCAAGCCTACACCGAAGATCTGGGCCACCACATAAACGAAAGAGACCAAGATGGCCGCAAACACACCAATCAGACGAGCCATATTGCCGCCGTAGCGTGCGCCCAGGAAGTCAGGAATGGTGAACTGGCCAAACTTACGCAGGTAAGGGGCCAAGAACAAGGCCACCAAACAATAGCCACCTGTCCAGCCCAAAATAAAGGCCAAACCACCGTAACCTGTGAGGTACAGCGTACCGGCCATACCAATGAAGGATGCCGCTGACATCCAATCAGAGCCTGTGGCCATACCGTTGTAGATGGCTGGCACACGGCGGCCAGCCACATAGTATTCGGCCGCATCGTTGGTGCGACTCATCACACCAATGCCGCCGTACAAAAGTACAGTGGCTGCCAAGAAGGCGTAGCCAATGTACTCTTTAGGCATGCCCATTTGCTCAAGCACGCCAAGCACAATGACGAAGGCTGCAAAGCCTACGCCGTAGAAAATGAAAACTTTGTTCAGCGATTGCTGAAACTGGCCTTGGGATTGGCCTTCCCCTCCAAATACACTCATGAAGATTCTCCTTCTGAAACGCCATATTCCTTATCAAGGTTGTTCATATAGCGGGCGTAGTACCAAATGATCAGGCAATAGACGATCAGTGCGCCTTGGCCGGCCACCCAAAATGAAAATGGCCAACCAAAAAAAGTGAACGTCAAATCTCGCGCGAAATACAAAAGCACAAAGGTCACAGAGAACCAAAGGGCCAGCAGCAGCCCCGTGATTCTCAAGTTCTTGCTCCAGTACTCCTGGTGCCTTGCAGTGAGTTGCATCTTCATCTCCTTATTGTTAAAAAAACATCAACATTCACAATTGAATTTATGAGCCACCCTTTGTGGCTGCTGCCCTCAAACAGGTGCGTCTAATTTCAGCCCTGTTTCTCTCTCGAGTTGGGCGGCCACTTTAGGCTCGAAACCCTTCAGGTGTCGGATCACCGCCAAAGCTTCTTCGGGTTGATCCAATTCCATGTGAACCCGCGCCATTTGGTACCAGGCGAAGGGGCTCATTGATTGCAGTTCAGTGTTGCGTTTGAAGGCCTTCAAGGCTTCTTCAAGCCTTCGTTGACGCACCAACACCAAGCCCAAGCCGTACCAGGCGCGGTCTAATTTTTCATCCAACTGAAGCGCAGCTTTGAAGGCGATTTCCGCCTCTTGGCTTCGTCCAAGCTCTTCACAGACAAATCCGACATTGAAGTGGGCATTGGCGTTGTTGGGTGTTTGAGCCAGAGCGCGTTCGAAATAGCTCAAGGCTTGCACCAGACGGCGGTTGTTCAGCTCTTCGTAAGCGAGGCTGTTAAGCGCTAAAGCATCCGCAGGGTTGATCTCTAGAATTTCTTGAAAGACCTCATGGGCTTGGGCGCGCAGACCAAACACCAACAGCGTCTTGGCCTTGAATTTCAACCACAGGCATCTGCTGCGAATGGCAGTGTTTGACTGGGCGGGTGAAATATGGGTGTTCACTGACATGCCGAAACTCCCATTTCAAGGCACATTTCAATTTTGATTTGCACCACCAAGACCCAAGCAATGATGAGCCAGCTGCTGGTGGCCAAAGGAATGTGCCGGTCCAAGATCAGCCTAGGGCTGATTTTGCGAGTGAGCCACAGTGTAGGTTTGGAAGCCACGTCTAGCAATTGCCAGAAAACATTGTTGTCTCGGTTGGGCCCAGCCAACAGTCCCAACAAGAACCGCCCGATGATGAACATGAGCGAAAGCTCAATCAAACTTTTGGCAATGACAACGGCTAGCAGCATAGGTCTTTCTTGACTTAGGTCAATTAACCCGCGGATTCTATTTATTAGCTGAATATCCGCCAAATCAAACGAAATTCCCTTTAAATAATGCGCCAATTCTTATTTTTGTATTTTTTCAGAGCCTTCATTCGGGAAATAGAGTTTTCTGACTCTTAACTTACAAAGATTCGCAGTGCCAAATGAAGCTGCAAGGTCTAAATTCAAGGGAAAACACTTAGGAAACTTTGACATTGAAATGGCCATGGGCATGGACAAAAACATGCTGAGTCTTCAGCCAATTCACAACTTTCTAAATAGCCTTCTGATTGACTCGCTTTGAAAGTTCGTCGGCAGATTCTTTACGCTCGCTATAACGGTCAACCAGATAAGGCGAACTGTCTCGCGTCAGGAGCGTGAACTTCACCAACTCCTCCATCACATCCACCATCCTGTCGTAATAAGCCGATGGCTTCATGCGTCCATCTTCTTCAAACTCTAAGAATGCTTTGGCCACAGAACTTTGATTGGGGATTGTGATCATTCGCATCCAGCGGCCGAGAATTCGCATTTGATTCACAGCATTGAAAGATTGCGAGCCCCCACTGACTTCCATCACAGCCAATGTTTTACCTTGCGTAGGACGTACAGCACCTAGTGACAATGGAATCCAGTCAATCTGACTTTTCATAATGCCCGTCATGGCACCGTGACGCTCTGGCGAGCACCAAACCATGCCCTCTGACCAAGCTGCTAGTTCACGCAATTCTTGCACCTTGGGATGTGTATCGGGTGCTGCGTCGGGTTGCGGCAGATTCAAAGGATCGAATAACTTCACGTCTGCGCCCATGGCCTTAAGCAATCTGGATGCTTCAAGCGTCAATAACTTGCTGTACGACCGCTCTCGCAAAGAACCATACAACATCAAAATTCTTGGAGGATGAGTTGAGGCCAGCTTTGGCGTTAACAAGTTCTGCTGAGGTATCTTGAAGCAATTTTCATCAAGATGGGGCATTGAATCGTTAAGCTTAGACACGTCAACCCTTCTCATCCATACAAAAAATAATGTTTATCAAGCAGCCTTGGGAGGGCGATGCAGCGCGCAAATTTTATTGCCAGTTGGATCGCGAAGATAGGCTAGGTTCAAAGAACCAAAGGGCCCTTCTCTTGTGCCTGGTGGGTCTTCGCATGTGGTTCCACCATTGGCAATACCCGCAGCATGAAACGCATGAACCTGCTCTGCTGTTTCAGCAAGAAATCCAATCGTCCCACCATTGGCATGCGTTGCAGGCTGCCCATCAATAGGTTGGCTGATTGAAAAAGAGCCCTTTGCCGTGCGATAGAAATAACGAGTGCCGTTATTGAAGACTCCTGGTGGAATTCCCAAAGTGTTTAAAACAGCGTCATAAAACTTTCTAGATGCTTCTAGGTCATTGGTGCCTACCATTACGTGACTGAACATTATTTTCCTTAAATGGGTGGTTGAGATTCGTTATGCACAGAACTGATTCTGTTACTTCTTGAAAAAACTAAACATATTATGGACATTAGATTTGGTGGGTTCATGAAAAAAGCTAGTCGAATGAGTAGCTTTTAATGTATTTAGCCCAACTGGACTCGAACAAGGGACCAAAGGATTATGAGCAGCTTCAAGAAATAAAACCTATTATGAATCAATAGGTTACAAATGATCTACGGGAGTGTGAAAGCAAATGTGGAAGCAGCATTAATCAAATACGACTAAGCTGCGGGCTGTTAGTCAGGGATTCTGCGGTCAAAACATAGATCGAGAAGTCACCTAAAAAAGCATCTCATTGCGCGGTGCAAAATAAATCACAGCCGCTCCGACAAGAACGATTGCCGTACCAACCAAGTCCCAGCGATCAGGCAACACGCCATCGACCAACCACAGCCACAAGACTGAAACAGCGATGTACACCCCACCGTAGGCGGCATACACACGTCCAGCGGGATGAGGATGCAGCGTCAGCAGCCACACGAACAAAGCCAGACTTGCTGCTGCAACGATCAACCACCATGGAGACGCACTTTTCTTAAGCCACAAATAAGGCAAGTAGCAACCAAGAATCTCTGCGCAAGCGGTTAGTGCGTAAAGGCACAATGTTTGGATCGGTGTCATGAATGCGAATGCCTTTGGTGAACGTCCGGTAAATGTGCGTGCTGGTGTTTTTTGACTTAAGGACGCTTTAGGGGCTGTGGTTCACACTTGCTACCGGTGCTTACATGCAATTATTGTGCAGCTTCCACTTTTCCTCATGACCAATCTTTTTGGCAAATTCGGGAACACGACAGCGTTCTTCTTCAGCAGGACTGACTGAGCCAGATGGAACGCTAGGCTCTAGGCTTCGAGCTTGCGGGGTTGTAGCGAAAAGCACGGGTGACAACACAAGCAGCAACCCAACATAGACAGCAGCAATCAAGGCTTGATGCCAAGCCAGCTTCTGTATAGGTTCGCGGTCTTTAATTTCGCAAACATTACCTGGGCAAAGTTGCGCCTTCTCTTTGTTAAACAGGTTAAATAACTTGCAGCCAACACAAATACCAAATGCCGTCTCAAAGAACAACAGCATCAGACAGATTAGGCAGGTGATCATATTGATGGGGCCGCGCACGTCGTTGAGTACGACGGCATACATCATCAAAGTTGCCAAGGCTAGGCCTATGCCCCAAGCAAAGCGTTTCTGTGGCGCACCTACATATTCAGCGGTTTGGTTGTTGACCATCCATCTCGCCATGATGAGCGTTGGAGCATAGCGCGGGTTAATGATGACTCGAATGAAGAAGTCAATGAAGAAAGCAACGATGACTAATTTCGTTGGCGAGAAGTCACCTTTGAACCATGCGGTCATGAAGGCAATCAGAGCGAAAAAGAACATGATTCCTGCAGCACCGCGGGCTTCTCTCTCGTTCAGAACTCGGACGGGGTAGTTGGGATGGTCTTCACCGAATTGGAATAGTTGTGTCATTCCTGAATTATCAGTCATTTAATTTTTGCCTTAGGTGACCTGCCCCCTTCAGAAGCAATGCTCAAGGTTAACTTAGATCATCGCCAGCATTAGCACCGCCATCAACACCATGCCGACGTCTTCCACGATAGTGACTGTACTCATAGGCAGCTTGAAAACAGTACCCAAGCAAGCACATTGAATTTGAGTTTTATTTGCCACCGCTTTAATCACACCTAAAGCTGAAAAACTCATCAATACAAGAGTGACCCAGTTGGTTAACAAGGGATTAAAGTTTGAAAGGTAAGCCAGCCCTAAAAACAATTCAAAGAAAGGATAAATCAAACCCCAATTTCGCCACCTGCTTGCCAGCAGGTCATAGCCAGAATACGCGTCGGCAAACGCATTGAGGTCTAGTAACTTGAAAAATGAAAAAACCAAAAAGAAACCTGCCATGAAATAACGCATGGTTTCCATGGCATTCAGACTAGCCATGCCACCCAATCCAACTTGCAACAAAACACTGGCGACCAAGATGTAGGCCGCAATCAACAACAAAGGTTTGTAGATCTGCAGCCAGCCAGCTTGACTTGACGCGTGAACTGATAATTGACCAACGGTCGAACCGGATACCAGTTCGTAGGAACCCGCCGCCTCCACAATTTTTTTGACAGTGCTTTCATCAGCCATTGGGTCTGTCAAAGTCACTTGCATGGGCGATAGACTGACCTCAACGCTACCGGCCAGCGGTTCAAGGGCTTGGCTTACTTTTTTGACGCAGGCCCCACAGTGCAGTCCCGTAAGGCCATAGGTCACAGTTAAATGTTGTTTCATGATGTTCTAACTGATTATTTTCAAAATATTTAAAAGAATTAACTTTGCAAGAGCATCCTATTTGTGAAGAATTTTTTCGAAAAGTTGAAGTCTTTTATTTTGAATCTTTCAATAATTGCTTCATTTCAGCAATTTCTTTTTTCTGCATTGTGATAATTTCTTGGGCAAGTTGACGGATCTTTGGATTCTTACCATGTTGT
>Ga0209442_1000529_pt1 | contig 22429 bp, 20 predicted proteins | sample LauGreSBDMM110DD_2_FD_187565 | JGI IMG/M metagenome (GOLD analysis project Ga0209442, IMG submission 187565) | Freshwater lake microbial communities from Lake Michigan, USA - Sp13.BD.MM110.DD (SPAdes) (version 2) | ecosystem: Environmental > Aquatic > Freshwater > Lake | place: Lake Michigan...
ACTCGTTGGGTATGTCGCAGAATCAGAATATGACGAAGCTGAGTTTGTGAAGGGTGAGATTCGCTCGCTGCAAGATATGGGCCATTCCAATCCAGGCGATACCGCGGTCTTTTATCGCACAAATGCCCAATCACGTATCTTTGAAGAAATCTTTATGCGCGCTGCAATACCTTACAAAGTAGTTGGCGGACTGCGCTTTTATGAGCGCAAAGAAGTTAAAGATTTGCTCGCTTATTTGCGGGTACTGGCAAATCCAAATGATGAGGTTTCACTGCGCCGAATAATCAACTTTCCAAAACGCGGTATCGGTGACCGCGCTCTTGAAGAAGTTGAAATCTTTGGCGATGGGCAAGGAATCTCATTCTGGAACGCGCTCCTGCGCGTTTCTGAGGCAACGGCAGTACCCAACAAAGCATCGCAATCTATTTCACAATTCACTTCAATGCTGACCGCGCTAGCAGTATTAGTTGAAGCCAAGACCAAGCCATCAGTGATTATTGAAGCAGTTCTAGAACAATCAGGTTTACTAACTGAACTCGAAGCAAGTACCGACCCACAAGATGAAGTCCGAGTTGAGAATTTAAAGGAACTTGTATCTGCTTCTATGGAATATGAAGAGCGCCCCTTTGAAGAGCTCGGCGAAGATGAAGAGATTTCTTTATCTGGATTCCTCGAAAAAGTTTCGCTGGTGGCAGATGCAGACGAGATCCCGGACGGCGAAGATCATGGAGGAGTTGTCACGCTGATGACTCTGCACACCGCTAAAGGTCTGGAATTTCCTACAGTGTTTCTCACCGGGATGGAAGATGGAATATTTCCGCATGCCCGAACCCTTGATGATCCCAAAGAGATTGAAGAAGAACGGCGATTGGCATACGTTGGTTTAACCCGCGCTGAAAAGCGTTTATATATTTCACGGGCTGAGTACCGCTTAACTTTCGGAAGCCCTAAATACAATCCGGGTTCGCGTTTCTTAGATGAGATTCCAAGTGATTTGATTGAATGGAAGAACGAGACACGATCTAAATCAACATCTGGCAGCGCTGCAATTCGCAGATCTCGAGTTGCCTCAACTGCGCCACCACGCGCAACAGGTAAAAAATCTTCAGCGATGGTTCTCGAAATTGGGCAGCGTGTGTCACATGACACATTCGGACTTGGCACAGTCGTTGCGATCGCAGGCGAGGGCGATAAATCAGAGGCGACGATCAACTTTGGTCAGTACGGCGATAAAAGACTGCTGCTGCGCTATGCGCCTGTAGTGGTTCTGTAACCCGCGCCAAGGATTAGGATTACCCCTATCCACTAGCGCAAAGAAGAGCTAGTACATCGTCGAAACGGTAATTATCTGTGGATCTCTTTGAATACCAAGCACGTGACCTCTTTGAAAAACATGGCGTACCTGTCCTTGCCGGAGCGGTAGCAACTACCGAAGATCAAGCATTTAAAGCTGCATCTGCAATGGGTGGAAAAGTTGTAGTCAAGGCGCAGGTAAAAGTTGGCGGACGTGGCAAAGCAGGCGGAGTAAAACTTGCAGTTGATGCAAACGATGCCAAAGAGAAAGCCGGCGCAATTCTCGGGATGGATATCAAAGGTCACACCGTTCATCAGGTGATGATCGCGCAAGCAGCGCCAATCGTTGACGAGTATTACATTTCAATTTTGTTGGATCGCTCAAACCGCACCTTCTTAGTAATGGCATCAGTTGCCGGCGGTATGGATATTGAAGAAGTCGCACACACGGCCCCTGAAAAATTGGCGAAAGTTCCAGTAACCGCCGTAGATGGAATTTCTCAAGCGAAAGCAAAAGAGATTATCGCGCAAGCAAAATTTCCCGCAGATATCGCAGACCAAGTCGCAGATGTCCTGGTAAAACTCTGGGAGACTTTTCAATCTGAAGATGCAACTCTGGTTGAAGTTAATCCTCTTGTAAAAACTGAAGATGGTCGCATCATCGCACTCGATGGAAAAGTTACTCTCGATGAGAACGCGGAATTTCGCCAGCCAGATCATGCAGCACTTGTTGATCACGCTGCTGCCAATGCTTTAGAAGCAGCGGCGAAAGAAAAGGGTTTGAACTACGTAAAACTCGAAAACGGCCAAGTAGGAATTATCGGCAATGGCGCAGGATTAGTGATGTCGACTCTCGATGTCGTTGCCTACGCTGGTGAAAAATTTGGTGGAATGCGCCCAGCGAACTTCCTAGATATTGGTGGAGGAGCTTCAGCTCAAGTAATGGCAGATGGACTTTCAATAATTTTGGGTGATCCAGATGTAAAAAGCGTATTTGTAAATGTATTTGGTGGAATCACCGCTTGTGATGCTGTTGCAAATGGCATTGTCCAGGCGCTAGAACTACTTGGAGCGAAGGCAACAAAGCCGATCGTTGTGCGCTTAGATGGCAATAACGTTTTAGAAGGTCGAGCAATTCTGACTGCAGCAAACCATCCTTTGGTAGAGCAAGCTGAAACTATGGATGGAGCAGCATCTCGCGCTGCAGAATTGGCGGCGAAGTAATGTCTATCTTTATTAATTCGACAAGCAAAGTAATTGTGCAGGGTATGACTGGTTCTGAAGGCACCAAGCACACTCGCCGTATGTTGGCTTCAGGTACAAAAGTTGTCGGTGGCGTTACACCCGGTAAAGGTGGTCAGGTCGTTGAAATAGATGGCCACCAACTTCCCGTCTTTAACTCTGTTGCTGAAGCAATCGCTGCAACTGCAGCAAATGTTTCAGTCGTTTTCGTTCCACCTAAATTTGCTAAGGCTGCGGTCATCGATGCAATCGATGCCAAGATGCCGCTAGTTGTTGTGATTACCGAAGGAATTCCAGTACACGATTCGGCGTACTTCTATGCTTACTCATTGCAAAAGGGAACAACACAAATTATTGGTCCAAACTGTCCCGGTCTCATTAGTCCAGGAGAATCAAATGTGGGAATCATTCCTGCAGATATCACCAAACGCGGCCCAATCGGATTGGTTTCAAAATCTGGAACCCTGACTTATCAGATGATGTACGAGCTTCGCGATATCGGATTCTCAACTGCTGTTGGAATTGGCGGAGACCCAGTAATCGGAACTACACACATTGATTGTTTAAAGGCTTTCCAAGATGATCCTGAAACAACTGCAATCGTAATGATCGGTGAGATCGGTGGAGATGCCGAAGAACGCGCCGCTGCATTCATTGCCGAATATGTCACTAAACCAGTTGTCGGATACGTTGCTGGATTTACCGCTCCCGAGGGAAAGACGATGGGACATGCTGGCGCGATTGTTTCTGGTTCTTCTGGAACAGCACAAGCAAAGAAAGATGCGCTCGAAGCAGCGGGTGTAAAAGTAGGACAGACTCCCAGTGAAACAGCGCGCTTAATGCGCGCCATACTCGGTCGCTGAGTTAACCAATGTTGCAACGTGTCCTTGCGGTCTCGTTTGCACAAGTCTTGCGCACCGTTGCAATACTGCTTTTGCCACTCGCTTTTATCTCACTAATTGCATGGGCCACCGCCGGCAGTGCAAGCGGTAACACATCAGATCCAATACGTGCTGCGATCTGGTTGTGGCTTGGTGCACACCACATTCCATTCTTCTTAAATGGTGCAACCACTGGATATCTCTCTTTTCTACCAATCGGTGCGATGCTGCTGCCATTCTTCGCACTCCGCAGTGGTTTTGGGCGCGCTCTTGCCAAGCTGCATGGCGATTTTCATAATATCGCCAGCGTTCGTTCGATCTTCGCAACTCAATACGCACTTGTCGTGACGCTACTTGCTTTGGCTAGCAAAACTCCTAGCGTGAGTTCTCAATGGTATTTAGCACCGGTCTTCTCATTTCTAATCGCTTACTTGGCATCGCTTACTGCAGGATCGCGACTGCGCATGTCTCAAGCAGTGAGTTACGCAACACGAGTGCTGGCGATTCTTTTGGGTTTCTCATTTATCTTCTTGGCATTGGCCATATTTACAAATATTTCTACCTTTAAAAATATATCAATTGTTCTGCAGCCTGGTGTTTTCGGAGCGATATTACTCTTTGCACTAAATCTCTTTTATTTACCAAATCTGGCGGTTTCAGTCCTCGCATATTTCACCGGAACCGGATTCGCAGTTGGTGAAGGAACACTCGTTTCACCATTTATTTATCGCCTTGGTGAAATTCCTGCGCTACCAATTTTGGCTGTCTTACCGACATCATCATCTAAGTGGGCGCTGGTTGCCGTTGGGTTTGTAATTGCACTCGGTGCGCTGCTGGCCAGCTGGGCGTTAGCTTCCAGCTCCCGATCACTTTTTCAAGCAATCGTCTTGATCGCAATTTCAATTTCTGCAATTGCATATTTAGCCAGTGGTTCATTGATGACTCAAGCGATGAGTGCGGTCGGTGTATCAATATGGAAATTAATGCTTTCAATTGTTATTCAAATTGGGCTTGGAGTAGCGGCTTTAGTCTTCATTCCTCAAATTAAATTACGGTCACGTTAATGAAACAGGCACGTATTGTTTTACTCGCTTCAGGAAATGGCTCCATTGCGCAATCAATAATCGATGCCGTTGCCAACGGGGATCTTGATGCGCAGATAGTTGGATTAATCTGTGATCAACCTGGAGCGCAGGTTTTAACGCGCGCAAGCGATGCCAAGATTGAAGCGCTTGTAATTCCAATGAACCAAGATCGCAATTCGTGGGATCGAGAAGTCCTAAATGAATTAAACTCGCTAAAACCAGATCTGGTAGTCAGCGCGGGATTTATGCGAATTTTATCTAGTGAATGCGTATCTAACTTTCGCATCGTAAATAGCCATCCCGCCTTGCTGCCACTCTTTCCCGGCGCTCACGCTGTCCGTGATGCACTAGTCGCCGGCGCAACCCAGACGGGCACCACAATTCATTGGGTAGATGAAGGCGTGGACACTGGCGAAATAATTGCTCAGGAAAGTGTGGAAATCACACCGACCGATACAGAAGCAACGCTGCACGAACGCATTAAGATTGTCGAACGGCGTCTCTACGTTGTAACGCTGCAGCAACTTCTAACTAATCTCGTGAGGTCTTGATGGTAGATCGCAAACCTATTCGCCGTGCACTCGTCAGCGTTTACGATAAAGATCGCTTACTCGAACTTGGTGCAGTGTTGAGCAAAGCAGGAATAGAAATTATCTCCACTGGCTCGACGGCTAAAATATTGCAGAACGCGCAGATCGCAGTCACAGAAGTAAGCGAGTACACCGGCTTTCCGGAGATCATGGGCGGGCGCGTAAAAACGCTCCATCCGAAAATACATTCTGGAATATTGGCTGATCAAGATAATTCAGACCATATGCAAGCAATTGCAGATCTTGATATTGCACCTTTTGATTTAGTAATCATCAATCTCTATCCATTTGCACAAACGATCGCATCGGGTGCTGCATATGCCGAATGTATTGAGCAAATTGATATCGGTGGTCCATCTATGTTGCGCGGTGCTGCAAAGAACCACGGCTCCGTCGCGGTCATTTCCAAGGTTTCCCAGTATGACGAGCTATTTGCCGCAATAAACGCTGGCGGAACCACCCTCGAGGAACGTCGCAATTTTGCCATACAAGTTTTCCGCACCAGCGCTGAATACGATTTAGCCATCGCAACTTGGCTCGGTACTCAAGTAAGTACGGATATCCCAGATTGGTTTGGGTTAATTTGGAAGCGGGAATCTTCGCTACGTTACGGGGAAAATCCGCACCAGAGCGCTGCAATTTATCGCGGCGGTCCTGCCGGAATCGTTAACGCAGTACAGAGCCACGGCAAAGAGATGTCATTTAATAATTACACAGATGCCGATGCTGCTTGGCGCGCAGCCCTCGATCATGCCGAACCCTGCGTAGCCATTATTAAACATGCCAACCCGTGCGGAATTGCAACGGGTGCCGATATTGCTGCGGCATATTTAGCCGCACACGCCTGCGATCCAATTTCAGCTTTTGGCGGAGTAATCGCGGCAAATCGTAAAGTTACGGTCGCAATGGCCGAACCACTTTCGCAAGTCTTTACTGAAGTAATCATCGCTCCAGATTATGAACCAGCAGCGCTAGAAATCTTGATGAAGAAACCATCAATTCGTATCTTGACTTGTCCAAATACAACTCTCTCATCACTCGAAATTCGCCCAGTTTCTGGGGGAGTACTTCTTCAAGATACCGACAAAATCGCTGCCCCTGGAGATGATTGCCTAAATTGGAAGCAAGTCACTGGGGAAAAAGTTTCGCAAGCAGTGTTGGCAGACCTGCAATTTGCTTGGCGCGCAGTCCGTGCTGTTAAGAGCAACGCCATCTTGTTAGCTAAGAATGGTGCCGCGGTTGGAATTGGAATGGGGCAGGTAAATCGTGTTGACTCCGCCAGGCTTTCAATAGACCGTGCAGGAGAGCGCGCAAAGAACAGCGTTGCTGCCAGCGATGCCTTCTTCCCATTCGCTGATGGGCTACAAATTTTGATCGATGGTGGAGTAACGGCCGTTGTTCAGCCAGGTGGAAGCGTTCGAGATGAAGAAGTAATCGCCGCCGCGAATGCAGCAGGAATAGCAATGTTCTTCACCGGAACACGACACTTCTCGCACGCGTAACTTCGCTTGCCACGAGCAGTTCTAATAGGATCACGCATATGAGCGCAAATATTCTTGATGGCAGAGCGTTAGCGGCCTCCATTAAGCAGGGCCTTTCTGCGCGCGTTAAAGAGCTACAGAATAAAGGTGTTACACCTGGTTTAGGCACAATCTTGGTAGGCGATGATCCAGGTTCGCATTCATATGTCGCAGGAAAACATCGCGACTGTCAGGAAGTTGGGATCACTTCATTTCGCGTTGATTTGCAGGCAGATGCCTCTGAATCTGATGTACTGGCAGCGATTAAAGATTTAAATTCAGCGAAAGAATGTTCTGGTTATATTGTGCAACTTCCATTGCCGCGTGGAATAAACACTCAGAAAGTTTTGGAAGCAATCGATCCAGCAAAAGATGCCGATGGTTTGCATCCTATGAATCTAGGTCGACTCGTTGCCGGTTACGACGCTCCACTGCCGTGCACGCCACGAGCGATCGTTGAGTTGATAAACCACTATAAAATTCCACTATCCGGAGCAGAAGTTGTGGTCATTGGGCGAGGACTCACAGTTGGTCGACCACTTGGTCTATTACTAAATCGCAAGCAAGAAAATGCCACTGTGACCCTGACTCATACCGGGACAAAAGATTTAGCAGCACACACTAAGCGTGCAGATATCGTTGTGGCAGCGATTGGTAGCCCACACTTCTTAAAAGCTAAAGATATAAAGAGCGGTGCAACTGTTTTAGATGTGGGAATATCACGAACCGATGCTGGGCTAGTTGGAGATGTAGATCCTGGGGTTATGGAAGTTGCAGCTTTCTTTGCGCCGATGCCAGGTGGAGTTGGACCAATGACACGCGCGATGTTGTTAACGAATGTGGTTCAAGCGTGCGAAAGATAAGTTTGCTTGGGGTGAGAGTTGCCTACCTAATGATCGCTATAGGTTTTATCGCCGGGGTATTTTCATATGTTCGGCTGGGCTCAATTGCGATCGCAATTGGTATGAGCGTGATCACTCTCGCGAATTGGGAATCAGGGAAAAGTGGCAAAATTGAGCGCTATTTAGCGCTGGCGATCGCGTTAGCGCTATTTACAGTGGCAATTTCGCTACCGCGCGGGTTGTAGAGTTTATCTTGACGTCAAGAGAAAGAGTTAGCCATGTCTAAGAAAGTAACCGTTGTAGGCGCAGGATTTTATGGATCAACTACTGCACTCCGTTTAGCCGAATACAACATCTTCGACACTGTTGTTCTTACAGATATTCTCGAAGGCAAGCCTGAAGGCCTAGCCCTAGATATGAATCAATCGCGCGCTATCGAAGGATTCGAAACAAAGATTATTGGCGCAACAACAACTGCCGATGGTGCAGGTTATGAAGCAACTGCAAACTCTGATGTGGTTGTGATTACTGCAGGCCTACCTCGCAAGCCCGGTATGAGTCGAATGGATCTAATCGGCGTAAATGCCGGAATCGTTCGCGGCGTTGCTGAAAACATTGCAAAGCATTCTCCAAATGCGGTAATTATCGTGGTCTCAAATCCACTTGATGAAATGACAGCGCTTACTCAGATCGCAACTAATTTTCCGAAGAACCGCGTAATGGGCCAAGCAGGAATGTTGGACACCGCACGCTTCACCAACTTTGTCGCTGAAAAATTAGCGGTTCAAGTATCAGCTGTAAAGACTTTAACTCTCGGCTCTCACGGCGACACCATGGTGCCAGTTCCAAGTCGCTGCACCGTAAATGGAAAGCCACTCACCGACCTACTTTCACAAGCAGAAATTGATGAGTTAGTAGATCGCACTCGCAATGGTGGCGCTGAAGTTGTTGCGCTACTTAAAACCGGTTCGGCTTACTACGCACCATCTGCCGCAGCAGCTCGCATGGCTAAAGCGGTAATCGAAGATTCTGGTGCAGTGATGCCAGTTTGCGCATGGGTCGATGGCGAATACGGAATCTCTGGCGTTTATCTCGGCGTAGAAGCCGAGATCGGGCGCAGCGGAGTGAAGAAAGTCGTTGAAACTAAACTCACTGATTCAGAACTTACTGGTTTGAAAGAAGCTGCTGAAGCAGTTCGCGCCAAGCAGGCAGATGTACAAACACTTTAATATCGAAGGCAATTAACGAAACCAAAGGACCCAAGGGAAGAAGATATGAGCAAAATCAAGGTAACCGGCACGGTTGTTGAACTCGACGGCGACGAGATGACGCGCATAATGTGGCAGTTCATCAAGGATTCCTTAATCCTTCCTTACCTTGATGTAAACCTTGAATATTACGACTTGGGTATGGAACATCGTGATGCAACTAATGATCAAGTAACTATTGATTCTGCACACGCTATCCAAAAGCACGGCGTCGGAATTAAGTGCGCAACGATCACACCAGATGAAGCTCGCGTTGAAGAGTTTGGTCTAAAGAAGATGTGGAAATCTCCTAACGGAACAATCCGCAATATTTTAGGTGGCGTGATCTTCCGCGAACCAATCATTATTTCTAACGTTCCGCGCTTGGTTCCGAACTGGAGTAAGCCAATCGTTATCGGCCGCCACGCTTTCGGTGATCAATACCGCGCTACCGATTTTAAAGTCCCTGGTCCAGGCACGTTAACAATTTCCTTTGTCCCTGAAAATGGATCTACCCCAATCAACGCTGAAGTTTACAAATTCGAATCATCCGGTGTGGCCATGGCCATGTATAACGTTGATGACTCTATTCGCGACTTTGCCCGCGCATCACTTAACTACGGACTACTGCGTAAATTTCCAGTTTATCTATCTACTAAGAACACAATTCTTAAGGCATACGACGGTCGCTTTAAAGATATCTTCGAAGAAATTTACCAAGCAGAATTTAAAGCGCAGTTTGTTGCTGCTGGAATTTGGTATGAGCACCGCTTAATCGATGACATGGTTGCAATGTCACTTCGTATGGAAGGCGGATACGTTTGGGCGTGTAAGAACTACGATGGCGATGTTCAATCAGATACCGTCGCACAAGGTTATGGCTCACTAGGTTTGATGACATCAGTACTTATGACTCCGGATGGAAAAATCTGTGAATCAGAAGCTGCCCACGGCACAGTTACTCGCCATTACCGCGATCATCAAGCAGGAAAAGCAACCTCAACAAATCCAATCGCTTCAATTTTCGCTTGGACTCAAGGCTTAGCCCACCGTGCGAAATTGGATAAGAACGAAGAACTGGCAAAATTCTGCGCAACGCTTGAGCGAGTATGTATTGAAACAGTTGAATCTGGCAAGATGACTAAGGATCTAGCCTTTTTGATTTCAAAGACTTCACCGTGGCAGACAACTCAAGAGTTCCTTAATTCAATTGATGAAAACCTGAAAGTTGCAATGGCTTAACAATGATCGATAACCAGCCCGGTGCGATTGCCCTTGTTGGTTCTGGTGAGTATTTAACGCAAGCGCAAGCGCTCGAAAGTGAGCTCTTGCGCCTGGCTATTGCTAGAGGCAAGAGAAATAGCTTTATTCAAATTCCAACAGCCGCCGGTAAAGAAGGCGCTGATCGATTAGATTTCTGGAAATCGCGCGGAGCAGATCAAGGAAAGCGGATCGGCTGTGAAGTTAAGTATTTGCCCGTCTTAACTCGCGAAGATGCACATAATCCGCAATGGATAGAAGAAATTAAGGATGCGGGGTTAATCTATTTTTCAGGTGGAGATCCAGTTCATCTGGCAGAAATATTTCGCGATACACCTATGTGGTCTGCGATAGTTTTAGCTTGGAAATCAGGTGCATCCTTAGCTGGGTGTTCGGCAGGTGCGATGGCCTTCGGTGGCAAAATTATTGGAATTCGCCGCTCGCATATCAGTGAGGGGCTTAACTTATTGCCTGATATTGAAGTTATCCCGCATTATGACAAATTTTTGGGTTGGCTTCCCGATCGAGTGAGTGCAGCAATCATTCGCCAGGATGCCAATTCAACGCTGATCGGTATAGATGAAGATACCGCTTTGGTATTTACAGATGTTTGGCGCAAATACGGCCGCGGCAAGGTTCACATTTTAAGAGGAAGTCTTGAGATTTCTTAAATGTTACTTTAAACGCTCTCCGGTTGAAGAGTTAAAGAGGTGAACCGAATTTGCGACGGCAGAAACGGTAACTGTTTCACCTGGCTTCGGTGGATTCTTTGGATCCCAACGGACAATTACTTGTGCGCCTTCATCACCAGATTGTGCAAATTTAACTGAGGCATCAGCGGGTCTACCGTAAACAAATGCATCGGCACCGAGTTCTTCAACAACTTCTACTACAACCTTAAATCCACTGGCAGCAGGTGCGAAACCTTCTGGACGGATACCGACGGTGACAGAGTCACCAGCAGATCCTGGAACATCGATCGCGAGGTCGCCAAGGTTTGCTTTGCCGCCGCTGACGGCAGCGGAGAGCAAGTTCATCGCAGGAGATCCGATGAAGCCAGCAACAAATGCATTTGCTGGGCGATCATAAAGATTGCGTGGGGTATCTACTTGCTGCAGTAAGCCATCTTTTAGAACTGCTACTCGATCACCCATTGTCATAGCTTCAACTTGGTCGTGTGTTACGTAGACAGTTGTGATTCCTAGACGTCGCTGTAGCGCAGCAATCTGTGTGCGAGTTGCAACGCGCAACTTCGCATCAAGGTTTGAAAGCGGTTCATCCATAAGGAAAACTTGTGGCTCTCGAACAATTGCGCGACCCATTGCAACGCGCTGGCGTTGTCCACCTGATAGAGCTTTTGGCTTGCGCTCTAGGTATGGTTCAAGATCAAGCAACTTTGCTGCTTCGTTCACTCGCTTATCGCGTTCTTCTTTTGCAACTCCGGCAATCTTCAACGCGAAGCCCATATTTTCTGCAACTGTCATGTGCGGGTAAAGCGCATATGACTGGAAGACCATTGCGATATCGCGATCTTTTGGTGCAACATTTGTGACATCGCGGTCTCCAATAAGAATTCGACCTTCGTCAACTTCTTCAAGACCTGCCAACATACGAAGTGAAGTTGATTTGCCGCAACCAGAAGGCCCAACAAGAACCAAAAATTCACCATCGTTAACAGTCAGATTTAACTTATCGACTGCAGGCTTGGTAGTGCCTGGATATATACGTGTAGCGTTTTCGAATACAACTGATGCCATGACAGATACTTCCTTCTCCGGGCAGGTACGTGCCCGACGGTCCAAGGATGAAGGTGCTAGCCGGGTGGCTAGGCTGGTTAAGGATAATGCACATATGTAATCGCAGGGAATCGGGCTAAATCAGGCTTGTTTAGCGAATCAGAGCTCGGGTTAATCGACAAAAGAAGTAGAATTGGCAACATCATGGACCCATACCCGATTGGTTCGTTACTGGGCGATCTAGCCACAGTAGCGGGCCTCATCATGCTCGGCTCACTCTTTGTTGCAGCCGAAATCGCACTCATCTCTCTTCGTGAGAGTCAGATTCGCCAACTTTCATCAAAAGGCAAGCGTGGCGCAAAAGTTGCACAGCTTGCAGCAAATCCAAATCGCTTCTTAGCCGCCGCGCAGGTTGGTGTAACTGTTTGCGGATTCTTATCGGCCGCTTTAGGTGCTGAAAAACTTGGAGTTTACGTAATTCCGCAACTCGTTGAATTAGGCCTCACTAATGATGTTGCTAATGTAACTTCACTCGTTGGCATAACTCTTGTCATTGCATATTTTTCTCTCGTCTTTGGCGAGTTGGTTCCGAAACGTTTAGCGCTTTTTCGTACGGAAGAGATTGCCCTTTGGAGTTCCGGAGCTATTGATTTAACTGCCAAGTTTTTCCGTCCAGTTATTTGGCTGCTATCACGCTCTACAGATTTCGTGGTTCGCGCTTTCGGAGTTGATCCGAAGGAACAACGTAGCCAAATGTCGGAAGAAGAATTACTTGACTTAGTCAGCGGCCATGCTGCGCTAACCGCCGAAGAGCGCGATATCGTTGAAGAAGTCTTTAATGCATCAGAGCGCCAAGTGCATGAAGTAATGGTTCCGCGCACCGAAGTAGATTTTATGGATGCCTCCCTTACAGTCGGTAAGGCGATCGCGCTCGCAGTCGATCGAGCCCACTCTCGCTATCCCGTTGTTCGCGGTTCTACCGATGAAGTCATCGGGTTTATTCACGTTCGCGACTTGTTGGATACATCACTGGTAAGCGCCGGCGGAAAGATTCAAGAGCTAGTTCGCAACATTATGTTCTTGCCTGGAACAAAGGGAGTGCTTCCAGCGCTGACTGAAATGCGTAACCAACGCCAACACCTAGCCATAGTCCTTGATGAATACGGCGGCACGGATGGCATTGTTACCTTAGAAGATTTAGTGGAATGCCTGATAGGCGACATCAAGGATGAGTACGACAGTGATGATGTGGAAGTCTCCGAACAATCGCGTACCGGTGATTTTGAAGTCGATGGGTTGATTTCACTAGATGATCTGCGGGATCAAACAGGAATCGATATTCCAGACGGACCATATGAAACAGCTGGCGGATTTGTTATGCACTTTTTAGGGCGGATCCCTGTGATAAATGATGTGGTTGGCATAAACGGTATTCGCATCACCGTTTTATCCATGGAAGGTAAACGCGCAGGGCAGTTACTGATATCGCGTAATTAGCGATCCGTGCGAGAATAACAACATGGCAAAGCGCATCCTTTCCGGCATTCAGCCGACGAGTGACTCGTTTCATCTGGGAAACTATCTTGGCGCGCTCAAGCAATGGGTCGAGCTCCAAGAAGGAAATGACGCTTTTTACTGCATCGTAGATTTGCATGCGCTTACTGGCGAGATAGATCCTGCGCTATTGCGCAAGCGAATTTTGGCTTCTGCTGCTCAATTAATAGCACTTGGTATTTCGCCAGAGAAGTCAACGTTATTTGTTCAATCTCAAGTCGCCGAACATAATCAACTCGGATGGATTATGGAATGTATTGCTGGCTTTGGTGAAGCCAATCGCATGACTCAATTTAAGGATAAGTCTGCCAAGGGTGGTGCGGATTCGGCCAGAGTTGGCTTATTTACTTATCCGATGTTGCAAGCCGCCGACATTCTTTTATATCAAGCGCACTATGTTCCAGTCGGTGAAGATCAGAGACAACATATTGAGTTAACTAGAGATTTAGCCACACGCTTTAACACTCGCTTTGGTGAAACCTTCCGAATTCCTGAAGGTTATATCCTCAAATCCGGCGCCAAGATTTATGACTTACAAGAGCCAACAAATAAAATGAGCAAATCTTCCACTTCATCCGCTGGCGTTCTTGAAATCATGGATACTCCAGAAGCAAATGCCAAGAAGATAAAGAGCGCCACTACCGATGCAGGGCGGGAAGTTAAATTTGATGAGAAAGAGAAGCCAGGAATAAGCAACTTACTTACAATTCATTCTGCGCTTTCAGGAAAGAAAATCAGCGAGTTAGAAAATGAATTTGTCGGAAAAGGTTATGGCGATTTCAAAGGTGCGGTAGCCGAAGTTGTGGTGGAGTATTTACGACCTATTCGTGCCCACGCCCTTGAGCTATTGGAAGATGAGCGCCACCTCGTTCAGATCCTTCACACAGGCGCTGATAAAGCGCGTACCGTGGCCAGCGCAACGATTGCGCAAAGCTATAAGAATTTAGGTTTGGTACTTTAATGAAACTTCGATCTAGTTTTTTAGTTTTAGTACTTGTTCTTTCGGCTGCAATGTCCAGTCCATCTTCAGCGAGTACAAATACCAAAATTTGTATTGCATATGACACGGGGGGCTTAGGGGATCGCTCATTTAACGACGCCACTTTGGCGGGTGTAAAGAAAGCACAGGATCAACTGACATTTGCCCTTGAAGCTGTTGTGACAGATGGTTCCGCCGCGGATCGAGTTAAGCGAGTACGCAGCTTGGCTTCTAAGAGTTGTGCAGTAATTATTGCCGTTGGTGCTGAATATGCAAAAGCGGTAGATGAGATTTCTACGGAATTTCCAAGCAACCATTTCGCAATTATTGGTGATGAGACAATTGCCTCACTTAATGTAACTTCTATAGTTTTCGCCGATGTGCAAGGTGCTTTCTTGGCAGGATTTAGCGCCGCACTTGCAACCAAGACCGGAAAAGTTGCAATGATTACCACGCCATCGAGTGCCGATATTTACCAAGATGGCTTTGTGGCAGGAGTTGCAGCCAGCAAAAAGAAGGTGCGCACATTTGTTTCTTACACTGCATCAGATTTAGATATTGCTGCGACCTCGTTGATTAGATTGGGTGTCGATGTTATTTACACTGCGCTATCAGGTTCTGCAGATGATGCTTTCGGCGCAATAGTCAAAGCTAATACTGCTAAGAATCGCAAAAAGAGCGCCAGCGATGTTTTCATGATTCTCTCGGAACCTGACTTATATCTGACAGTAACTCCAGCTACCGCTAAGTATTTAATCGCATCGGTGGTTAAACGCGTCGACAGCGCTGTTGAAGATGTAATTACTGCCGCAGAAAACGACAGCCAAATCTCAGATGTGCTCGATGCTGAAGTTGGGATATTTGGTCGTCGCTACACAATTGCCGATAAAGGAATTGAAATAGTTCTTAAATCAAAGGCTTTAGGGACGCAGGCTGCAGCAATAAATTCAGCCGCGATTGCAGAATATGCACGTTGATTGGGAGCTACTTAAATCGCATGCAGTGACTGCGATGAAACAAGCCTATGCGCCATACTCTAAATTCCCCGTGGGAGTAGCAGCCCTGGTTGATGATGGCCGAATTATCTCTGGCTGCAATGTGGAAAATGCCAGTTATGGCCTTACTTTATGCGCCGAATGCGGCCTAGTCTCAACGCTGATTAATTCCGGTGGCGGGCGCTTAATTGCATTTACTTGTGTAGATATCGCAGGAAATTATCTAATGCCATGCGGACGTTGTCGTCAACTGCTGCAAGAGCACGGTGGTTCAAATTTGCAGTTAATGACAGATACCGGTGTCAAAGAATTATCAGAACTTTTGCCTTGGGCATTTGGCCCCGAAGAGATTGATAAGCGTCTTGACTAAGCAGACCAACTCAGGAATTGAACCTTTTGCAGCAGTTGAGATAATTTCAGCAAAACGCGATCGCAATGAGTTAAGCGATAAACAAATTGATTGGACTGTCGATGCATACACACGTGGCGTAATTGCGGATGAACAAATGTCTGCACTGCTTATGGCAATTCTCTTAAACGGGATGAATTCACGGGAAATTTCTCGTTGGACTAATGCCATGATCAACTCTGGCGAGAGAATGAATTGGTCGGCGCTGGATCGACCAACCGCAGATAAGCACTCGACTGGCGGTGTCGGCGATAAAATTACTCTTCCTCTTGCACCGCTCGTTGCTGCATGTGGTGGAGCAGTACCTCAACTCTCTGGTCGTGGGCTAGGCCACACTGGTGGCACCTTAGATAAACTTGAATCGATTCCCGGCTGGCGCGCTTCACTATCAAATGATGAGATGCTAAAAGTTTTGCAAGATACTGGTGCCGTAATTTGCGCAGCAGGAGCAGGGCTGGCACCGGCGGATAAAAAGTTATATGCCTTGCGTGATGTGACCGCAACTGTAGAAGCCATCCCGCTGATTGCATCTTCAATTATGTCTAAGAAGATCGCCGAAGGAACTTCCGCGTTAGTTCTAGATGTTAAGACGGGCAGTGGTGCGTTTATGAGCGATCCGGCTAAAGCGGGAGAACTCGCGCGCACTATGGTGCAACTTGGTCTTGATGCCGGAGTCAAAACTCGCGCACTCGTGACGGCGATGGATGTGCCGCTAGGACTCACCGCCGGAAATGCCCTTGAAGTACGTGAATCTATTGAGGTTTTAGCCGGTGGTGGACCTGTCGATGTTGTTGAGTTAACAATTCTTCTGGCGCGAGAGATGATCGATGCCGCCGGAATTGTAGGAAAAGATCCCGCGGATGCACTCAAAGATGGATCTGCAATGGATCATTGGAAGCGAATGATTTCTGCGCAAGGTGGTGATCCCGATGCCAAGCTTCCGGTTGCGCAAGAAAAGCATGTAATTACTGCAGATGATTCTGGAATTATGACGAAGATGGATGCAATGAAAATTGGAGTCTCGGCTTGGCGGTTGGGTGCTGGTCGTTCAAAGCAAGGTGAAAAAGTTCAAGCCGGTGCAGGAGTTGAAATGCATGCAAAGCCTGGTGACTACATTAAAAAGGGCGAACCTTTGCTGACTTTACATACAGATGAGCCTGCCAGATTTGAACGCGCGATTGAAATTTTGACAGGAGCAATTGTTATTAAAGAAAATGGCAAGGTAGATCGCCTGCCGTTGATTGTTGAACGGATTACCGGATGAGTACCTTGAATAAAATTCCAACGCCAGATCAGGTTAAGCGCTTACCAAAGGCTTTGTTGCATGATCACTTAGATGGTGGACTTCGCCCCCAAACAATTATTGATATTGCAAAAGAGATCGGTCACGAACTTCCAAGTCATGACGCCACCGAACTAGCCGAGTGGTTTCGCGCATCTTGTGACTCTGGATCCCTAGTGCGATACCTGGAAACTTTTTCACACACTGTGGCGGTAATGCAACGGCGCGAAGATATTGTTCGTGTGTCACGTGAGTGCGCAGTTGATCTAGCGCGCGATGGAGTGGTTTACGCAGAAGTGCGAATGGCGCCAGAACTTTTAACAGAGAAAGGCCTAACTTTATCTGCAGCAATTGAAGCCATTCTGGAAGGTTTTTCACTCGGCGAGAAAGAGGCAAAGGCTGAGGGAAACGCTATTCGCGTTACCTTGCTACTTTGCGGAATGCGCCAGAATCAACTCTCCCAAGAAGTCGCTGAACTAGCTGTTAAATACCGCGAACGTGGCGTTGTTGGCTTTGATATCGCTGGGCCAGAAGATGGCTTCCCACCAAGTGATCAGCTAGATACCTTTGAATACCTGCGTCGTGAAAATGCGCACTTCACTATTCACGCCGGTGAAGCCTATGGTCTTCCTTCCATCTGGGAGGCGATTCAGCTCTGCGGTGCTGAACGTTTAGGACACGGTGTGCGCATAATTGACGATATAGATTTAAACCACACCCCACCAAGACTTGGTCGACTTGCTGCTTATGTTCGCGACCGACGCATTCCACTGGAAATGTGCCCTTCTTCAAATATTCAAACTGGAGCTGCGGCAAATTTTGCAGATCACCCAATCGGAGATTTAGCAAAACTACGCTTTCGCGTAACTGTTAATACCGATAACCGTTTAATGTCGGCAACTTCGATGACTCGCGAAATGACTGAACTAGTAACCGCATTCAATTGGAGCTTTTTAGATTTACAGCGAGTTACGATTAATGCGCTAAAGAGTTCCTTTATTCCATTTGAAGAACGTTTAGCTATTATTGAAACGGTAGTTAAGCCAGGTTATTTAGCAATTTCTGGAGAGTAACTTTTAAACTCCGATTGGGTGCCAGACTGTCTTTGCTTCCATAAAGGCATAAATACGCGTTGGCGAAATCGCACCATCGAAGCTATGAATTCGCTTTAAGTTCTCTGCTCCCGCAACTTTAAGATCGGTGCGCTTCTTCTTATCGATTCCAGAAATATCGAAACCATCGATATCCATGTGGGATGCAGCCCACGGAGCAAGTTCATCGTGAGAACCAGTTAAAATATTTAAAACACCAGCAGGTAGATCACTCGTTGCTAACACTTCAGCAAAGGACATCGCGGCAATGGCTGCCGATCCAGGAACCAGAGCGATCACAGTATTTCCAGAGACGATCGCTGGTGCGATTGCATCAATTAGCGCTAGGAAACTTTCAGCGGGGGCAACAGCTATGACACCCTGTGGTTCTGGGATAGTGAAGTTGTAATAAGGGCCAGATACAGGGTTTGTAGCGCCAAAAGCCGCTGATAACTTATCGCTCCAGCCGGCATACCAAACCCAGCGATCAATTGCGGTGAGTACTTCATCGTGCGCTTTCTTCTGCGTAACTCCACTTGCGATTGCAATTTCGGATGCGAATTGATCAGCTCGACCTTCCAACATTTCAGCGATGCGATAGAGAATTTGGCCACGGTTATATGCAGTGGCTTTTGCCCAACCACTTTGAGCGACACGGGCTGCGACTACGGCATCACGCAAATCTTTACGGGAGGCAAGTGATGGGTTTGCAACAAATCCATTTTTACTATTTGTAACTTCGTATACACGTCCAGATTCACTGCGTGGGAAGGCTCCGTTTATAAATAACTTATAAGTCTTCATCACTTCTAGGCGCGGGGTTGACTTACTTGTAGAACTTTTCTTTGAAGAAGCCATTTACTTTCCCTCCTTCAAATACGCCGCTAATCCATGTTTGCCGCCTTCGCGACCCCAACCAGATTCTTTATAACCGCCAAAAGGAGATGCGGGATCAAATTTGTTAAAGGTATTTGCCCAAACAACACCGGCACGAAGTTGCTGGGTTGCCCACAAAATTCTTGAGCCCTTCTCGCTCCAAACACCGGCTGATAATCCAAATGGCGTGTTGTTAGCTTTCTCAATCGCCTCTTGTGGAGTGCGGAATGTGAGGATGGAAAGTACTGGTCCGAATATTTCTTCGCGCGCGATGCGATGGGCTTGAGTTACGCCGGTAAAGATTGTTGGAGCAAACCAGAAGCCCTTGGCAGATAAATTACAGGCTGGGCTCCAGCGTTCTGCACCTTCTGCATCTCCAGCGCTTGCTAACTCTTGAATCTTGCTTAACTGTTCGCGGGAGTTTATCGCTCCAAGATCAGTGTTCTTATCTAGTGGATCACCAACTCGAATTTTTGCCATTCGCACTTTGAGTTTTTCAATTAGCTCATCGGCAATACCTTCTTGCAAGATTAAGCGAGATCCAGCGCAGCAAACGTGGCCTTGATTAAAAAATATGCCGTTAACAATGCCTTCTACCGTCTCATCTAATGGAGCATCATCAAAGACGATATTTGCACCTTTGCCGCCTAGTTCAAGGGTGGCTTTCTTATTTGTGCCAGCGATTGCGCGGGCAATCTTCTTTCCGACATCAGTAGATCCAGTAAATGCAATCTTATGGATACCTGGATGGTTCACGATCACAGCACCGGTGGTTCCATCGCCAGTAACAATATTGACAACTCCATCTGGAAGTTCGGCTTGCTGGCAAACTTCTGCAAACAAGAGCGCAGTGAGCGATGTAGTTTCTGCTGGTTTTAAAACCACTGTGTTTCCTGTGGCTAAAGCAGGTGCAACTTTCCAAGCGAGCATAAGCAGAGGAAAATTCCAAGGGATAATTTGTCCAGCAACTCCGTGTGGTTGTGGCGACTTCCCGAGACCTGCGAAATCTAATTTATCTGCCCAACCTGCGTGGTAAAAGAAATGCGCCGCCACCAAAGGAATATCAATGTCTCGCGTTTCGCGAATGGGTTTGCCGTTATCTAAAGTTTCAAGAACAGCAAATTCACGGGCGCGCTCTTGCAGAATTCGCGCGATGCGATACAAATACTTTCCACGTTCCTTGCCCGATAACTTCGACCAAGTCTTGGTATATGCCTTCTGTGCTGCAGCGACTGCTTTATCTACATCATTTGCACCACCGAGTGAAATCTGACTTAAAACTTCTTCAGTTGCTGGATTTATAGTTGCAAAATGTTTTTTACCTGGCACAAACTTGCCGTCGATAAAGTGGCCATATTTGGCTTTGATATCCACAATCGCACGAGATTCAGGAGCTGGTGCATATTCAAAAGTCATCGCTTTAACCTTTATCTGCTCTCTTAATCGATCGTTACGTAGTTAGGGCTAGCGTAGTAGCCATCGTCCATTTTCATACGTTGCATAAGCAAATCATTGAGCAGAGCGCTGGCCCCAATACGGAAATACTCAGGCGTGAGCCATTCCGGTCCTGCAGTCTCGTTAACCAGCACTAATTGCTTGATCGCATCCTTAGTATTGCGAATTCCACCCGCTGGTTTTACTCCAATACGGCGCTGCGTCATCTGATAGAAATCTCGGACCGCCTCCAACATAACTAATACGACCGGTGGGGTAGCAGCTGGTGCAACCTTGCCAGTTGAAGTCTTAATAAAGTCAGCGCCGGCGAGCATGGCTAGATAAGAGGCTTTTCTGACATTGTCGTAAGTAACCAATTCGCCAGTTTCAAAAATTACCTTGAGATGAGCTCGATCTCCGCAGACTTCGCGGATCTTTACAATCTCATCAAAGACTAAACCATACTGACCGGATAGAAATGCACCGCGATCAATAACCATATCAATTTCGGCGGCGCCTGCATCTATCGCATCCTGGGTATCTTGAATCTTTACCTCCATTGATGCGCGACCTGATGGGAAGGCGGTCGATACGGCAGCGACCGGAACATGTTTTCCGCCAATTGCATCTAAGTGCGTGCGCGCAATTGAGACCATATCGTTGTAAACGCAGATCGCTCCGACGCTTGGCACCGTTGCATCGGTTGGATCAGGGCGTACCGCTTTGGAACATAACGCACGAACTTTTCCTGCAGTATCAGCACCTTCTAAAGTCGTCAGATCAACCATTGAAATCGCAGTATCAATTGCCCAACGTTTACTTGATGTTTTAATACTTCGAGTTGCCAACATTGCTGCGCGAGCATCTGCTCCGACTTGATCTACGCCAGGTAATTGTGCGAGAAAGTGCTTTAACGAACTTTCTGAGCCATCGACGATTCCATAGAAAGTCATGAGAGCAATTCCATTATTGGTTGGCGAAGCTGATTAAGTAATTCCTCTGATGCAGCTGCATCTTTAGTTATAACTTCGATGTAGCACTTCATCTTCGCCTCCGTTCCGCTCGGACGCACAATCATACGGATTCCACCATCAATCCACAGCCGCAACCCATCCGTTGGCGGCAGACCATCCCGGGGGTTGGCTAAATCATCAATTGAAAGAACCGCCCACCCTGCAATCTGTGTCGGAGGATTATTACGAAGCCTGGAGAGTAATTTACTTATTTGCGAAGTATCAGCGACTCGAATAGATATTTGCTCAGTACCGTGGAATCCATGGCGAGACCAGACTTCATTTAGTAAATCTAACAAAGTTAAGCCTTGTGACTTTAATTCAGTGGCAATCTGTGCAAGTAGTAAGGCGGCAGAAATGCCATCTTTATCATTTACCGTCTCTGAATCAACGGCATATCCAATCGCTTCTTCATATCCGTAAGCAAGATCTTCGATCTTTGCCAACCATTTAAATCCCGTTAAAACCTCTTTAAAATCAATTGAATAATGGGCTGCAATCTTGCGAAGTGCCGAAGATGAAACTATTGAATTTGCAAAACTACCGTGGCTATGTGTTCGGGCAATCCACTCGCCAAAAATCACACCGAGTTCATCACCGCGCAGCATTCTCCATCCAAACTTTGGATCATTGACTGCAGCAGCGCAGCGATCTGCATCGGGATCATTGGCAATTACCAGATCGGCACCGAAGTCGCGAGCTTTCTTTAGCGCTAAATCAATGGCACCCGGTTCTTCTGGATTGGGAAATGCCACAGTTGGGAAGTCGGGATCTGGAGTGCACTGCTCATCAACCAGGATTAAGGTGGCAAATCCCGCGTGATTGAAAACGCGTTGTGCTGTTTCCGTACCAACTCCATGCATAGCGGTGTAGACAATCTTTATATCTCCAGGATTTGGTGCGATCAGAGCGGTGCGACGCACATATTCTGATATCAAATCCTCGTCAACAATGTTCCAAGACTTTCCACGTGGTGCACTAGATAGAGAATCAATTGCAGCAATTTCTTGGGCAATTAACTTATCGGTCGGGCTAATGATCTGTGAGGCTGCGTAACTAATTCCATCTGCACTAGGACCGATATAAACCTTGTAACCATT
>Ga0209442_1000532_pt1 | contig 22382 bp, 26 predicted proteins | sample LauGreSBDMM110DD_2_FD_187565 | JGI IMG/M metagenome (GOLD analysis project Ga0209442, IMG submission 187565) | Freshwater lake microbial communities from Lake Michigan, USA - Sp13.BD.MM110.DD (SPAdes) (version 2) | ecosystem: Environmental > Aquatic > Freshwater > Lake | place: Lake Michigan...
TACAAAATATTTAAATCTTTTTTTTTCATTTATAAAAAAAAGATTTAACTTTTTATTTAATTAATTACTTATATCTATCTAATATATCTATCTAATCTATCTATCTAATCTACCATTTGGATTTTTAATAATTATTAAGTTAAACCTACAAATACAAGTGTTCTGGTGATAGATTTAATGACTCGCCAGGAATTGATACATTACCGCCTGGATAAGGAGACCTGTTCGAGGAACAATTACCATTATCATCAAATGTATTACAATATTCAATACTACCCTCATACACCGGATTTTGACCACAATTACCTCCTCTATAACTGACAATACGCCACATTTTGCCATTTTTTATTTCTTGCGTACTGGCGTTTCTAATAATTGGTTCGCTTGTAAGATTATAAATCGAGTATTTTCCATCAAGTATTCCATTTTTCCAACATCCAATCGTTAGAATATTGGGTTCTAATAATTTTCCTTTTCCATGCATTTTGTTATTATCCCAGCAACCTGAATATATTTCTCCATTTGAGTATATCATTTTACCTTGCCCGTGTTTGATAAATTTGTTATTATTATTTAATACAGTTCCTTCATATACTCCATCAGAGTCTTTTATATTTTTGTATACAATACTTGTTTCACTATGCTTGACTTTCATATCACTTAACTGAATTGTTAATTCATTTATTGTGATTTTTAACTTATCTTCATTTTTTTCATTAATGTCTTTCAACTGATTTATACTTACCTGATGTTTGACTTTCATATCACTTAACTGAATTGTTAATTCATTTATTGTGATTTTTAACTTATCTTCATTTTTTTCATTAATGTCTTTCAACATTTGAATGCTTTCATTATGGTTGACTTCCATTTCAAATACGAGGGTTTTTAATTTGCCTTCGTATTTTTCATCGATGTCTTTTAACATTTGAATGACTTTTTTATAAAGCGCATATCCAACTCCACAAAGAAGGACCGCATTAAATAATGTTTGGAACATTTTAATCTTTTTGGTATAGGTACTTTCATCTACAAATAAGTATTTTAACTCAATTTTATTATCTTGTATATACAATTTTAATAACTAAAATTTGTTTATTACTTAGAATAATATATTGTTTTTACACCTATATATTATTGTATGGATTATTTTGTTATTTTTATGAGTTTAAAATTAATTGTGCAAGATATTATATAATGTACAATTTAGATTTAGATTTTGATTTTATTTTATTTATTGATGTTAAAAATGAATGTCAAGATGACGCTAAAATGAAACATATTAAATATGATATTGGACTGAAAAAATGGTTTATTAAATATAATTATAATAAGTTTATGAAAGATGACACATTAAAACCTCCTAATGGATATAAAGCGTATCATATTTTTATAAATAATTTAGTTAATAGAAAAGAATACACTGATAATATTTATCAAAAATTATTACAAAGATACGAAACTTGTTAAAAATGGATTTATTTAATTAATTTTTTTAAAAAGATACTCAATAATATATAGTTTTCTTCAACATATTTATATTTTTAAAATCTTTTAATATATTCATTTTTTACAATATATAATGTTTTTATATATTATGAATAAAGATACTCAGAATGAATTAGAAAATGTATTTCAATTGGCTATCAATTTTTTACATATTTGCGAGGCAAATAAAAACTGGCAAAAACAACCAGGTATATATATTGCGACGTGTGGGTATACTGGACCAGGTATGGCAATAATACTTGACTTGTTTTTTATGAATGACATAAAAACAAAAGTCCAATTGGACGAATATATTAAAAAGATGTATTCTTTAAGTTACTATGATAATAATTTAAAAAGGTTAATTTTTATAATAAATGAAACTATTGGCAATTTTTTAGATTTATCAAATGAATGTACTCTTACTGGAGTGAATAAAGGAATTATGGGTATAGCCCAAAATGAAGAACTACGAAAACAACCGGACGCGATGCAAACAAATGACCCTACCCTTTTTTATCCAATTGAAATTACTCCTGACACGAAAAGCAGTAATCTACAAGACGGTGTAAATCTCATTTCATTCACCAATAGAGATGTAGACAATATATGTACATTTCATCATGCGGTTTTGTATATTTCAAATTATTATAATGTATGTTATATAATAGATTCATGGTCTACATCCAGTAATGTCGATAAGTTCGAATGTAGACCAGTTACATATCGACAGTTTCCACTAAATAATGTATTCAAGTGTTTGTACGAATTAAATACTACTAAAAACATAGATACCACTGTTAATAATATGAACGAATATTTTTTGGCTCATGAATCATTACCCCGCGCATTAGTTCGTGTAAATGTGACTAGTCCATACTACATAGGACAAACTATATCTAAGGCTAAAGAGCAACTTGAAAAAGGTGGTCCTACTAATTTTGGAGGACGTCGTAGAAAACGCAAGTCAAAAAAACTAAAATACAAATCATATAAAAATAAAAAAAATAAAAATAAATCTAAATCTAAATCTAAATCTAAAAGATAAAAAAGGGTTAGTTTATTTAATTAATTAATTACTTATATCTTATACTTATAAATTATCTATTCTACTTCCGTCTGATCTTTTAAAGGTTTTCCATGCGTTAGGGGTGTATGATAATCTCATCTCTGAAGCGTGAGCGCCACTTGCGCTATTTAATGTTGGATAAACTCTATTATCAGCCCCAATAAATCTATCATTTAATCTATCATATCTAAGGAACATTCTATGACTGTTTAGCGTCTGGACTAAAATCTCGTCTTGTCTTAATTTCTCTCTAGCATAGTTTGGACTTCTTCTTTCTTGTCTTGGTGGTTGTTCTACTGGTCTTCCTAGTAGTTGTATTTGGACTGGTTGTTGAACTGGTCTTGCTACTGGTTGTAGCATTCGTTCTCGTTCGTGCATTGTTAATGGTCTTGCTACTGGTTGTTGAACTGGTCTTGCTACTGGTTGTTGAACTGGTCTTGCTACTGGTTGTTGAACTGGTCTTGCTACTGGTTGTTGAACTGGTCTTGCTACTGGTTGTTGAACTGGTCTTGCGACGGGATGTATTTGGGCTGGTCTTGCTGGCAACTGATTAAGAATTGTTGCTATGCCACCAGGCGTAACAATTATTCTTTCTGGTCTTGGTTGTGACTCATAAATAATTTCAACACTGTCATCATCGGTATCACTATCGCTATCACTATCAATAAGATTAGTAGGTTGTAATGCTCTAGGTTGTACTTCGTAAGGGGAGTACATGGCATAATACGCATCTAAGTCTAGATTGTTAATGTTTTCAATCTCAGCGTTATTTATAGCAATTTGTCCCAATATTTCATCTCTTTGAACCAATAGTTCAACATTTCGTACTTGAATTCTTTGTATTCGTTCCGTTTTTCTTACTTGTATGAGTTCTAATTGCTGTTGACGTCGCATTTCGGCTTCTTGTCGTTGCCTTTCTTCCTCAACACGTTGGATCTCGCGTTGTCTTTCGACTATAGCGCGTTGCCTTTCTGCCTCAGCAAGTCGGAACTGTCTTTGTTGTTCCTCTCTCGCTCTTCTATCATTAAGCGCGACTTTAGCGCCGTAATAGGCAAACGCTTCAACATCAGTCATTATTTCCGGGTTGAACATTAATTCGCGGCATAAAGGGCATTCGCATTTTCTTTCATAAGATTTATGGAAGCACCCAACGCATAATATATGTTTATTAGGACAACATTCAATTAACTTACCTTCGTTACTTTCTTCGCTGTTGTCATTATAACAAATACAGCATTCATTTTTATCACCTTCGGCATCATTGGTTTGTTTATATGTTTGTGACATTTTAATCTTTTTGGTATAGGTACGTTCATCTGTAAATAAGTATTTTAACTCAATTTTTTATTTTATATATGTAATTTTAAATAACTAAAAATTTGTTTATAATTAAATAAATTTTTAAAAAAAGACACTCAATAATATAAGTCAAACGCATTACTTCTATTTTAGCGCCTCATTTACTCCTTTTCTTAGGACTTACTTTTTTTAAAAAAAAGTATTGGTCTTCTAATAAATGAAAATTTAAAAATAAAAAAGTTATTATTATTTAATTAAAACTATATTATTAAAACTATCTTTAAAAAGGGTCATTTAAATGTTGTAAATAATACTCTCTGAATCCATGACAGTTGCATAAAGCTCTTGACGCAACATTTATAAATTGCGGTTCTTGAATCAATTTAAACCCTCCACAAGTTAAACATTGTTCGGCAGCAAGTCGTATATTTTCGTAACCATAACTTAATCTCCAATAACCATCTCCATCATCTGGTAAACGGGTTAAAGTTTGATTAAAGTTAAGTATTAAACTTTTTTTTGTAATATGAGCGTCCGAGTAGATAGAATCGCCAAATAAATATCCCTTAATATCGTCTTGTAGATCAAAACAATTTTTATTATTTAATAATTTGTTAATTAATAGTTGTTTTTCAAAATAAATCGGATTAGTAAGTAAATAACCTTCAGAAGGCATTGCGTCATTAAGAATATTAAGAATATAAACTTTAGCATCCCTGTCATAAATAAATAATGTGGCGAAAGACCTGAGAGCAAAAGACTGGCGAAGTCTTTTAATAAAATCGGTCGCAACTTCGGTCTTATGCCAATCCTGAATAGTAATGTAAAGATCATTATACGTTTTACCTTGAAATTCTATAGGAATATAATAAATTTGACTAATTGTAGCCAGTTTATAGGTATAAAAGAGGTCAAACAATTCAGTCACGGAGAAATCTGCGATAACTGATGGAATGAATAATTGTTTAATAGACATATTGTTGAAGTAATGATATTTAATTGGTACATTGAAATTAGTATATAAAAAGTATTTCAATTTTATTTATTTATGAATAAAATTAAAATACTAAAATTTGTTTAAAAAGGACAAATTGAAAAAAAATAATCATAATTAAATTACTTTAAAATTACTTTAAAATTACTTTAAATAAACAGTTGTAGCTAAAATATGTCGTTCAAAAATATCATCTAACCATTCATTATTAAATTCTGGAGTGTAACGCCCAGCTTCAAAATATTTACTTATAGTCTCAAATGTTCCATTGTAGTCAATATCATAATAAAATATACCTTCAATATAACTTCTCCAAGTTGCTATTAAATAATCTAAATGATTTTTATAATCCTCACTAGCGTAATACTTAGTCTCTTCTTCTACTGTATATTTTTCTTGAACATATATTATTATTTTATCTTGCGCTACATCAGCAATATATTCGTTTAACCCGGAGGTAGTTAAAACTGGCATTAAAGTCGTCATTTATTTAATTGTATACTTATTTTTAAGGCATAAATAATAATTCAATTTTTTAAAAGGTAAAAAAAGATATTGACCCAAAAGTAGGGTCTCACTTTTAAAATATTAATTAATTTACTTTAAACTAACAGTGGTAACTAAAATCTGTCTCACAAATATATCATCTAACCAGCTAGGTTCAAACGATGGGCAAGGCGTATCAAGGTAATATTCGTATAATTCATCATATGTTCCTTTGTGCTCGTAGTCAATTTTAAAATTATATAAATCTTCGTCAATAGAATTTTTCCAAGTTTCTATTAAATAATGTAAATGAATTTCATAATCACCTGTATAATACTTATCCATTTCTTCATCAAATTCTTCTTTTATTAAATCATCATACCTATCTTCAACATATCTTATTAATTTGGTTTCTGCTAAATTAACAATAAATTCGTTGAAAGTGATAACTTCAGTTGTCATTTTTATTAATAGTATGCTTATTTCCAAATGAATAAATAATAAATCAATTTTTATATTTTGTATGTAATTTTATTGTAACTAAAAATTTGTTTAAAAAGAAAAATTTTTTAAAAATGCACTCTATGATACTGTCGCATAGTCTCTATAGTGTGTAATTTCACTGTGTTAACCGTATAAAAAGGACCATACGGTTAACACAGTGAAATTACACACTATATAACTTTAACTCATTATTGCTATAGAAATGAGTGACAAATTGAAGATGCGACCCACGAATTGAAGAAATGAGTGACAAATTAGAAATGAGTCACAAATAAAAAAAGGTATTGGTCCCCACAAAGGTGGAAGACCTCACTTTTAAAAATTACTTAAATTAATTAAATTACTTTAAACATCTATCTAAAATTTTACGCTCAAATATATCATATAACCATTCATCGTTAAACTCTAGATGGCAACATCCGTCTTCATAACACTTACAAATATATTCAAAGGTACCATCATAATTATCCCTCCATTGTATATATTTAGCAGTCGTTTCATGAGTTTTATCTTCAAGAAAATCAAACTCATTAGTATTCAAATTAAAATACCAGTCCATTTCTATTCCATCTTTCATAGAACGATAAAACTGAGATTCCATATTACTTATCCAAGTTTCTATTAAATAAGTTAAATGAAGGTTATACTCATCACTCTCACGATACTCTACCATTGCTTCTGCTTCTCCAAGTCTACCTAAAAATAAACCTTTTATAACATATTCTTCGTAATAATAGTTTAATTTAATTGACGATTCAGTTCTAATGTATGCTATTAAAGACATTATTTTGTTTGTTTGTATACATATTTTTATACGCATAAACAATAAATCAATTTTTATTTTTTATGTGTATAATTTTAAATAACTAAAAATAATATTTAAAGGCGTTATATATTTTAAAAAAGAACTTAAAGGCGTGATATATTTTAAAAAAGGGACTTAAAGAACTTTAAAGAACTTTTAAAAACTTATTTTTAGTCGCAACAATTTGTGCTTTAAAATAAAAAAATTGAAAAGTATTTGAACTACTTAGTTATAAGTATAATAACCCATACTCTTTAACAACAATGTTTTCTATTAAAAATTTAATTATTAATTGCGTTGAACTCCAATATAGTCATCACTATATTGCGGATGTATTTTGGTACAAAAATATCGCACAGGTAAGTAGTGTTACATTAATTCCTTATTTAAAAAATGGTAAAGTATTCAATCTTGCGTACATTACAATTGACGAATGGAGCGATCGTGAAGTTGCCTATAACTTTATTCAGCGCTTAAAAAATCCTAACAATGAAGCTCGATTCGTTTACAACGATGACAACTGGTGGCCTATTAAAATAAATACTCATAATAATGGAGATATTGTAGTTGCCAATTATACAATTCAATTTGATGAAGACTATTACGACCAACTAGATAGACGGGTTGTAGGATATCACCTAGCAAACACCACTCCAGAACCGGATGTGTAGCTGCCGAAGGCGAAGAAGAAGAACTAAATTTATAGAAGTAGTTAGAAAAATTAATTAATTAAACTAAAATTCCCTTTTTTATTCAGTATTTAAAATAAATGAATTAGATTTGTTAGTTTATTTTATTTCAAATACTGAATTAGATTTGTTAGTTTATTTTATTTCAAATACTGAATTAGATTTGTTAGTTTATTTTTATTTCAAAGATGAATTAGATTTGTTAGTTTATTTTATTAAAAATACTGAATTAGATTTGTTAGTTTATTTTATTTCAAATACTGAATTAGATTTGTTAGTTTATTTTAATTTCAAAGATGAATTAGATTTGTTAGTTTATTTTATTTCAAATACTGAATTAGATTTGTTAGTTTATTTTAATTTCAAAGATGAATTAGATTTGTTAGTTTATTTTATTAAAAATACTGAATTAGATTTGTTAGTTTATTTTTATTTCAAAGATGAATTAGATTTGTTAGTTTATTTTAATTTCAAAGATGAATTAGATTTGTTAGTTTATTTTTATTAAAAATACTGAATTAGATTTGTTAGTTTATTTTTATTAAAAATACTGAATTAGATTTGTTAGTTTATTTTATTTCAAATACTGAATTAGATTTGTTAGTTTATTTTAATTTCAAAGATGAATTAGATTTGTTAGTTTATTTTATTTCAAATATAGATTAGATTTGTTAGTTTATTTTAATTTCAAAGATGAATTAGATTTGTTAGTTTATTTTAATTTCAAAGATGAATTAGATTTGTTAGTTTATTTTATTTCAAATATAGATTAGATTTGTTAGTTTATTTTAATTTCAAATATAGATTAGATTTGTTAGTTTATTTTTATTTCAAATATAGATTAGATTTGTTAGTTTATTTTAATTTCAAAGATGAATTAGATTTGTTAGTTTATTTTTATTTCAAATATAGATTAGATTTGTTAGTTTATTTTATTTCAAAGATGAATTAGATTTGTTAGTTTATTTTAATTTCAAAGATGAATTAGATTTGTTAGTTTATTTTTATTTCAAAGATGAATTAGATTTGTTAGTTTATTTTATTTCAAATATAGATTAGATTTGTTAGTTTATTTTTATTAAAAATACTGAATTAGATTTGTTAGTTTATTTTTATTAAAAATACTGAATTAGATTTGTTAGTTTATTTTATTTCAAATATAGATTAGATTTGTTAGTTTATTTTTATTAAAAATACTGAATTAGATTTGTTAGTTTATTTTATTTCAAATATAGATTAGATTTGTTAGTTTATTTTATTTCAAATATAGATTAGATTTGTTAGTTTATTTTTATTTCAAAGATGAATTAGATTTGTTAGTTTATTTTTATTAAAAATACTGAATTAGATTTGTTAGTTTATTTTAATTTCAAAGATGAATTAGATTTGTTAGTTTATTTTTATTTCAAATATAGATTAGATTTGTTAGTTTATTTTAATTTCAAAGATGAATTAGATTTGTTAGTTTATATTTTTCAGCGATTCGTTGTCTGATATAATGCGTTGATATACTGGGTGTAACTTGATTTTAAAAGCGAAAAACATTATTATAAAAAATTTTAAACTTGATATAGAGTAAATTTTTGCTCCTCCAAGATGCGGAGCATTAGAAATGAGTCACAAATTGGTGGAAATGACCCACAAATTATAATGGTGTTTTTATTAGAATATAATGCATAAAAAAAGTAATTTAATACTTTATTTATTTAATTACTTATTCTATCTATTACTATCTATTCTATTTAGTTACTATCACTATCATATTCTTCTTCTTGTTCCTCTTCATCTTCTTCTTCTGGTAGTGGTTTAATAGTCTTTGTATCTGGATCCCAAATACCTACTTCCTCCTTAGTCTCAGGATTATAAAGTAGATTATTCGTTGTTTTTAAGTAACTCTTGCCTGATATTTGTATACGAGTAACTTTAACCTTTTCCGCTGGGTTTGCTACTGGTTCATCAACCTTTTCCGCTGGGTTTGCTACTGGTTCATCAACCTTTTCTTTTTCATCAACTTTTTTCTCCTTCTTTTGAGTCTTTTCAGCATCACGTTTAGCTTGACGTTCTGCTTTTTCGGCTTCCTTCTTTTGAGCCTTTTCAGCTTCTAAAGCGGCCTTCTTTTCAGCCTTTTCAGTTTCCAAAGCAAGTTTCTTTGCTTCCTTTTCAGCTTCTAAAGCAGCCTTCTTTTCAGCCTTTTCAGCTTCCAAAGCAAGTTTCTTTGCTTCCTTTTCAGCTTCTAAAGCGGCCTTCTTTTCAGCCTTTTCATCCTCAGAAAGTTTTGATTTCTTAGTTTTGACTGGACTTTCCAGTTCTTCTTCTTCAACTTCTTCTTCTTCTTCAACTAGTTCTTCTAAGTCTTGTTTCTTTTCAACACTTAGTTTAGAAAACAAATCACTTACTACACTAAGGTCATCGGTTTCAACCGCATTAACTTTTTTAGGGCGACCGCGCGCAAACTTTTTTTCGACTACTACTAAATGTTCTTCTGGAATTGTCTTACCTGTTTTACCTGTCTCCTCTGAAACTTGTTCTAGAGTGAGATTTAATTTTTTAATAAGTTTTACATAAGATATTGGACTACGACCCTTAGGATCCTTGAATTCGTAGAGACCAGTGGCAAGACGAGCACTAACATTTCCACAATCTGGGCAACCAGATGCGTTTTTGTCAGCTTCAGTTTGGCAACCTTTGCAGTAATCGCCACCAGTATCCAAGCGATTCTTTGGGCATTGAGTGAAAAGACCGCGATTGTAGGCCAAGCCTTGACAACCATCAGCATTAACATTCTCAGCAAAGAATGGCATAGGAAAGTTCGATTTCTTAGGTTCACGTGGTTTCTTCTCCTTCTTTTCTGATGCTGATTTCTTCGCCATTTGTTTGCGGGTGACCGATAAGTTTTCCAAACCAAGTGCTTGGATTTCTGCGTCGGCATCAAAACCATGGCGAGATGCTGCTTCAGAGATACACCGAGCAGCTAACTTTCTTGCAGCGTTCTCTAGGGTTTTCATCAATAACTCTGTTACTTCTACTGAAGCGTTAAAATTTACGAGTTCGTTTGTAAAAGACATCTTTAAGATTTATTATTGTTTGGGTATTATAATGATATCTTTTGGATAAGAAAGTATTTCAATTTTTTTTTCTGAATATATATTTTGTATATAACTAAAAATTTGTTAAGTGCTAAAAGAATAAGTCACAAAATTTTTATATATTATATATTATATTTTTAGTTTTTTAAATTATACACCATAATTTAAAAAATTGAATTATTTACAGATTTATAACTAGATTATATAACTAAGTTATTTATAATGAACACATTAAATGTTTCCCTTTTTATTAAACGAGCGGAAGAATATCAAACTAAAGAATTTATAATTAATATTTTCCACAAAAAAAATATTGGTAAGGTAAATGACGTTAAATTTATTAAAAAACAAAATCATACTGGCAACTCTTATAATGGGGTTATTGTTTCCTTTGAAAAATGGTACAATAATAATCTACTTAATGAAATCCAAAAAAATGGCACTTTCAAATTTAATTTTAACAATTCCTACTGGTTTATCAATGTTCATAAAGAAGTTTTAGAAGAAATTATTCTTCCTAACAATTTATCAGATACAGACCGAATTAAACAATTGGAGGACTTGGTTAAATCTATGTCTTCTCAAATCAATTATTTAAAGGAACGTTCTGAAAGAACTATCATGGACTATGAGCATAAACATACTCAGCAACATTTAAATAATATTGAGTTGCGCGCTCAACTTGACGACAAAGATGCCGAACGAAGCTGGATTGAATCCGATTTTAAAGAAGATATTGAGACATTGAAGGATGAAAATCAGATTTTGTCCGCTCATTTGGAAAAAAAATATTACGAATGTTTGGCGCTTAAAGAAGAACTTACAGAACAAACTTGTATGCTGGTTTATACTCAAAATCAGATTACTGAAATGAAACAGTTATTATCCCAGCGGCCCAATGATGATGAACATCCGATTAAAGAATATATTAAACAATATTGTTAAGAATAAGTTTTTAAATAGTTTTAGATAAGTTTTTAAATAATTTAGATAAGTTTTTAAATAATTTAGATAAGTTTTTAAATAATTTAGATAAGTTTTAAATAATTAAGTAATTAATACTTTTTTCTTCGATTTAAATACTTTTAAGCACTTTTTAAGCACTTTTTAAATACTTTTTAAATACTTTTAAGCACTTTTTAAGAGTACAAGTTATCAAATTCTGGAATGCTGTAACTTTCTCCCACTTTAATATATTTGGCTATTATCTTTGGGTTAACCTTGCCTTGCATTATATCTTCTACTTGATAGACATTGAAACTTTTATCTATATAATAAATTATACCTTGAATATCTTGTGCCCAAACCTCCACTTTTTTTCCTTCTGTGCCTTCGGCATCCTTGTCTAAATCACAGGTGCCGTGTGGCCTTCCTTTTAAATGTGTACCGCAAAATTCTATATTTAACTCTTTACGACGTCTTGTACATTGCTCTCCACTTGCTCTTTTCGCACAACAACGCTCTGACAAATTTACCACATTTTTTACTCTTTTCCGTTTCATAAAATCATCTTTTAACAATATCAAACGATCATAATCATATATATATTGCACTAAATCTAAATCTACATCTTTACCACCTAATTCTGATGCCTTTTTTTTTACATTCTCTTTAAAATCTGAGATATAATTTTCTATCTTTTTATTGATACGACGTTCCATTTTTTCTTTATATACTTTATTATATTAATATATCTTTACTTCAATTTTTTATATTCTTTTTTTTAAACTACTTAAAGAAACTAAACATTCATACTTTTAACCTTGGAACCAACACTAATGACGAGACTAACATAAACACATAAAATACTACATACGAACCATACATATTTATACCTATACCATTAAATTCTAATAATGAGAGACAAAAATACATCTCCTTGAAATAATTCCCCATAACATTTAATGACCCATTCAATAAATTCTTCTCTTTCTTCACTTGTCATTAATCCCAAATAAAGGTTTATTTCTTTAGTGATACCATCAATCCCATTACTACCCAAATTAACAACATATTTATCTATTTTTTCCCTGGTATTTAAAAACGGGTTCCTCGATAAACGGGCATAAAACTTATCCACATATCCGCCACCATAGAGAACACCAGTATGGCGAAACGCATTCATATAAAGTACTATATCATTTGATAACCATGATTCGTACTCGTCAATCTGTTCCCGTATCGTAAAATACGTAAAATATAAGAACCTAACCCTTTCTTTTGATTTTGTAAAATTTACAATGTCATCTAATAAGGGTTTATCTTGAACCTGATATGTGTATTCAAGAATTTGTAAAGCAATCTCTCTTGGAAAATAACTCAGTATCTCTTCCATACTTGTATCACTTATTACACTTTGCGTTATCTTTTAGTAGTAAACATTTATTAATTTATAAAAAATTGAATTTGTCTTTATAAATAAATCAATTATATATACAAACTTATACAACCTTTTCATTTAAAATGACAGCAAGAAAATTTGACTTTGATTTTAACATCGTTACAGCGTGTCTTTCCAAAGAAATGATTGACAAATTGGAATACGCATGCCAAACGGTTATACAAGAATTATTAATCCTTAAAAATGATGAAGAAGAAAAAGGTAATAAAAACACATATAGTTGGCTAAATATTGTGGACCATCGAGGTAGAATACAACCCATAACCAGAATAATAGACACAATGTTTGAACCCCCCAACCTCGCGTTATTGTTGTCGGTCGTATCTGACTATGTGGACCCTCAAGATGTTCATATGTTAAAGATATTTTCAGATAATTATTATATACATAAGTATAAGTGTAGTCAAGCGCAGTGCGAAAAAATCTGGAGATACCGTCTCACTTGTACGCCGGAAGATTTTAACCCAACTACGTATCCAACTATGATGTTTAAACACGGAATGTATTATTACATGCAACTAAATATAGAATTTGTTAGACATAACCTATTCAATGTACTCGATAATAACAATAACAATGTAGTACAATTAAAATAGTTAGACTAGTTATAAGTAATTAAATAAATAAAGTATTTTGGTACTTTTTTTCTTTAATAATATTTTGTATAATTTGAATAATTATAAAAAATTGATTTATTATTTGTTATCATAAAAATAAATATAATAAATAATCTAACAATTAAAATGACATCAATTACAATTGACTCTAACGAAATTATGGCGTGTCTTTCACCAGAAATGATTGACAAACTTCAATACGCGTGCCAGGCGTTTATAACAGAATTATTAATCCTTAAAAAATACAAGGAACATAAAAGTAAAAAACAAGAATATACATATACTTGGTTCACCGAAAGAGATAATAATAACACAGGTAAAATAACACATAGAACAGTAAGTAGTATAATAGACAGAATGTTTTCCAAAAACGACGCGTTATTATTGTCAGTGATATCTGACTATGCGGTCCCTGAAGATGTTCCTATGTTAAGAAGATTTATGGATAATTATTATATCCACGTGTATAAGGTACCTCAATTGACGTGCGACCAACTCTGGAGGGATCGTTTCATTAATAAACCCGACGACTTTAATTCAACGACGTTTCCAACTACGATATTTAAACACGGAATGTATTATTACACACAACTAAATACAGAATTTGTTAGAGATAACCTATTAAACGTAGTAGTTGATAATGAATTAGTACAATTAAAATAGGTAGTTAGAGCAGTTATAAGTAATTAAATAAATAAAGTATTATAGTACTTTTTTCTGCGATTTTTTCACTAATAACATTTTTTAGTTATTGTAAATTTGAATAACTATAAAAAATTGAACTTTTTTTATAAATAAATCAATTATTTATAAAAACTTATAAAAACTTTTCATTTAAAATGTCATCCACTCCAAGTTTCTTTGACAACGTTATGGCAGGTCTCTCCCAAGAAATGATTTACAAATTGGAATACGCTTGCCAGGCGTTTATAAAAGAATTATTAATCCTTAAAACAGACACAGAAGACACAGGTAATAAAGAAACATATAAGTGGTTAAATCTAGTGGATAACAGAGGCAGAATTCAACACATTGTAGGAATTATAGAACGAATGTTTCATAATTCCAACGCCGAGGTATTAGCCGCAGTTATCTCAGACTATTTCGTCCTAGAAGATGTTGTTATATTAAGAAGATTTGTGGATGATTATTATATACACGTGTATAAGTATACGCAGGAAAATTGCGACATCAAATGGTCCAATCGATTGAATGTATACAGCATCTTTAACACAGAATTATATTCAAATATGATGTTTGAACTGGGAATGTATTTCTACATGAATATACACCAAAAATTTGTTATTTATCATTTGTTCCACGTCCGAGAGACCAACGATGAGCAATTAAAATAGGTAGTTAGAGTAGTTATAAGTAATTAAATAAATAAAGTATTTCGGTACTTTTTTTCTGCGACAGTGCATAAATTGAATGATATCAACATAAAGATATCTTAAACATTTTTTAGTTATTACAAAATCTATCATATAATTTAAAAATTGAAATATTTTTTAAACATAAATCAATTGTATACTTATTAAAATGACAACAACTCCAGTTGACTTTAACGAAATTATGGCGTGTCTTTCACCAGAAATGATTGACAAACTTCAATACGCTTGCCAGGCGTTTATAAAAGAATTATTAATCCTTAAAACAGACACAGAAGACACAGGTAATGTAGAACAATATAGTTGGTTAAATATCGAAGAGTACCACTATAGTTCCAATCCCATCGAAGAACTCGCACAAGAAATGTTCTCCCGACGCGAGGAGACAGATTATATAAGGTTGATGATCATCTCCGACTATTCTGCATCTGAAGATGTTCCTATGTTAAGAAGATTTGCGGATAATTATTATATGCGTGTGTATAAATATACCCAAGAAAAGTGTGATACATTCTGGAAAAATCGATTAATTATGGACCATATGAATAATCCGTTAAAGTATCCAAATATGATGATTGAAATGGCAATGTATTTATACCTGGATCTCAATCCAAAATTTGTTATCGATTCTCTTCAAGACTCAGATACAAACAACGCGCAATTAAAATAGGTAGTTAGAGTAGTTATAAGTAATTAAATAAATAAAGTATATTACTTTTTTATTCTTTTACTACCTACTATAAGATAAACTTACACTACTCGAATAATTTTTAACTAACATATCTTCATTTGATACATTACTTAATATTATACATTCACCATAATCATTTTCTATTATTTTATCAGTTAAACTAAACTCTTTTTCTGTTTCTATATATATACCCCCTTCAATAAATAACGCATATCTATTTATTCCACCACATACAAATTTTCCATTTTTAATATCACCCGGTCTTAAAGGAACCCAATCTTTTAACCATCCTCCATCTCTTACAGCATATTCAAATGTCCTATAAAAATAAAAATACTCTCGGCAACTACTATATATCTTTTTTTTACGATTACCAAATATTGAATCAAATTCTACCCTTTTTATTTCACCACCTGTATATACTGGATCCGGAAGAATATAATTAGTATTTGCGTTTGGATTTATTAATACACCTAATTCTATATTTTTACTAAATAACTCTGAACATTCTTCATCTATCGGAATATTACATACCATTTTCATATTAATTATTTCACTTGTCAACGCAAACCAGGAAGGACTATTTTTTTCAAAACATAACCCATATATATCTATTTCAGATATATTTACAAGAGCATATACTTTTTGAGGAGAATCTACTATAATTCCTTTATACATATTTTCTGTTACCTTTGAATAATCACAATTTAAAGTATTTAAATTATATTTAATTTTATTTAAAACCTCTAATTCTATATTCATATCCGACGATTTCTCACTTATAATTATATATGGCAAAATTAGTTGCTCTTTAATTATATTATTACAAAATGGAGTTTTGTCCATCATAAATTGTAAAAATGGGTATTTATGACCATTATTTATATGATAACACAATAAATAGATTATTAACATCCCATTTTCACTATCTAATGTTACGTCTTTATTTGCCTTTTCTTCTAATAAATATGTATAGTCCATAATTATATACATATTTTAGTATTTAAATTAATTTTCGTTTAATTTTATTTATCTATTTTTCTTTTTATTTCATCCTTTATAACTTCCATTCTATTGTCTAATACTTTCTTAGCAATTTCTTTGGCTAACTCTGGACTGTCTTTATAATATTCTTCTAATTGAGTTAATAAAAACTTTCCTGAAATTGTTTTGCGACTCTTTTTTTGTTTATATACTAATGCTCCGCCATTTATATCAAAACAATCTATTGAATTATTCTTCATAATATTTACTAATGATGTTGTCAATTCTTTTTTTTTATGTGTTTTTTCTTTAATTTCTGACTTTAATTTTGTTATGTCATTATCCATTTTTATCCATTCTTTTATAGTCGTTATTAACTCATCCTTTGTACTTTGAGTTGGTTTATTTTGTTCTGGTTCTTCATTATTTTTTTCTTCAGTATTACTTATTCCATCTTTATTAGTAATATTCATTTATTTATTATGTATTATATAATTTTAAGCATTTATTTATAATATATTATAAATAATACATTTATTTATTATTATTTACTTTTAGACTATGGCGTTTACATAAACCATCATTTTCTATTTTTTTACATCCGCATAATTTGCCTTTATTTGTACCTGTTTTTAATATTGCGCCACAACCTTCTAGACCTAGACCCTCTTCTGAAATATAGTTCTGAATTACATGAGATTGATTTTCTACAATATTTTCTACTTTTATTCTAATTCGTTTTAAAGGTAATAACCCATTTTTCACTCTTTCAGCATTCTGTTCTTCTAATAATTTCTTTTTTTCTAACAATTTATCTTCAGATTCTTTCTTAATTGCTAACTTTGCCTCCATAATTTTCTTTTTCTCAGATATTTTTAAACTTTTAATTGCTTCTTTATAATGATTTTTACAATAATATAATTGGGTTTCTGAAATTAATGTTACAAATTTATGCGGACATTCATCACCAAAACTATTTATTTTTTCACAACAGTTACCTTTCTTAAATATTTGTCCATATAATTTATATGTGTAATCATTCATATTTGTTGAACAACTACCGGAAGATCCTGATACAATCATAGAATTCGGTAAAGTTTTATCTAAACTATTAATTCCGTATATTTGTTTTAAACCAAGTTCTTCATAATAAGGTAAAATTGTAAATTGAATATTTCTACAATATGGACATTTTATATAATAATCTAATCGCGAATCTATAAATTTTTGTTTATTTTTTTGTGTCAATGTTGCTATATCATACGTTTTAAACTTATATTTTTGGTTATAAATTTCTTTATATAATGAATCATAATTAAAATGATGATTACATTCTAATATTACATGTTTATCAATTAATTGCGCCCCCGTTATTTGACATAATTTCTCTTCATCATCGCTATCAATATCTAGAAGTTTATATAATTCATCTTTAAAATTTATATTTCCTTCAATTGTATATTTTAACATCTATATTATTTTGCCGAATATCTTTAAATTTATTTTGTATATTACTTATATTATGTATTGGGGTCCTAGTACTTGGTTATTTATGCATACATTAGCTGCCAAACTTAAAGATAGCAGTTTTCAGGTTGTTGGTCCGCAATTAATTCGTGTTTTTATTCAAATTTGTAATAATTTGCCTTGTCCTGAATGTTCTCAACACTCAAAACTATTTTGGTCTAAAGTTAAAACTAATAATATCAAAAATAAAACGGATATAATTAATTTATTGTTTGTATTTCATAATATTGTTAATCAAAAAAAAAATAATAAACCATTTAAATGCGAAAATCTAAGATATTATGAAACAAAAAATGTTATTGATACATATAATACATTTTCTAAAAATTTTAATACACGAGGAAATATGAATTTTATTAATGAATCATTTCATAGAAATATGATGCTCACTTCTTTAAAAACGTGGATGATGTCAAATATTAACCATTTTGATATATAAACGCACTCAACCCTTAAGAGTAACTATTTAGTGTAAAAATATTAATAAGTATTTAATATGCTGGCATTTAAATACTTATTAATATTTAGTTATATAGCAAACATATATTATTAAATAAAATTGAATTAAATACTTATTTTATATATAATTTATCCAATACTTAAAATGATCGAATTTAATTCAATTGAAACTGTTTTCGAGGAAGACATTATGGTTGTTAAAAATCCAAAAAAACCCTAATAAAATTAAACAATCGCAAGTTGATTTTGAGATTATTGAAGATGAAGATGAAGATGAAGATGAAGATGAAGATGAAGATGAAAAATTTTTTAATTTTATTAATCAAGTATTTCGAAAAGATATATTAACAAATATGTTGAATTACTTAATTCATAAAAATACAACAACAGGTAAGGAATTATTTAATATTATTATGAAAGAAGATAAAAGTTCGGAGGATTTCATCAGACAAGGATTTATTTTTGAAACTTTATTTATTATTCTTACTGTTTTAAAGTGTATAAATATACATTATACCCAAATATGTGAGGGACGAATTGAAGGACAATTACAAAATTTAAAATAAGTTTACAATTTTAATTCTTTATTAAAATTAAATGTTCGACAAGGTAATAATAAAGTTGATTTTTCTATATATCAAGGCACAACTCTCATTCCAATTACAATTAAACACGCTGGAAAGTTTGGCGAAACTGACGTATCAACAATAAACGATACAATTAATAATCAAAAAATAACAACTGATTATAAAATTGGTTTGGCTGTTAAAGATAAAGAAGCAGTTATAAGACATAAATACAAAAATAAATTAGATAATGACAAAATATTACACGATAAAATAATAGAAAATGGGTTACTATTTGACGAAAAAGATGTTATTCAAGATTTAGATGTATTTTGCCAAAAATTTTCAAATAATCATAATTTAAATATTGATGATTTTATTGAATGTATTAATGCTGAATATTTGTTGTCTCCAAGAAAACAACTAACAACCAAATTACATCAACAAATTAATAATGAAAAATTGAAAACTGTTGCGATTATGTCATACTACCAAAAAGAAGTCGATAACATGATGAGAGAAATAGATGACACGCTTATATTAGAAGAGATAAATTGCGATGATGATTTACGCGATTTTATTATAGATAAAATTACTAAATTAATTTAAAAAAAAACAATTAATCCAGATTTAGAGGGAGAACAACAAGATTGCCCTAAAGGCGATAAAATAAAAACAGAAATTGACGCTCCATATAGTGATAGTGATAATGAAAAAGAAACTAAGTTAAATGAAGAAGAAACTACTAAAATTGAACTTTTGATTAATCAAACTTATGAAATGTGTAAAAGTTTCTTGTTTCCATTATTATCGCTAATTTCAAGGTCATATAAGATATTTGATTTTAAAGAAATATTTACAAGTGACAAAACAAAGGAATTGATTATTTCATTATTAAAAGATAAAATGAATATTTCATTATTAAAAGACAAAAAAATTGAATTAAATAATAATAATTATATTATTGTAGTAAATATAATGAACCATATTATTGATAATAACGCTGAAATTGTTAATAACATTCGTGAAATTTATAGCATTGCCCCTGCTAATAAATTGCGCGATTTAATTGCAAAACATTTTATACCTACAAATGATGAAAAAAAACAATACGCTGAAGTTCCAACACCTGTTAAATTAGTTGATGAAATGCTAAATACAATACCAGTTGATTTTTGGAAAACGCCTCAAAAAGTATTTGAACCTTGCTGTGGTAAAGGAAATTTTGTGTTAGGTATATTTGACAGATTTTATAAAGGTCTTGAAGAAATGTATCCTGATGAAATTGAAAGATGCCGTATTATAATGACTCAGTGCATCTACTATGCGGATCTAACTGCGTTAAATGGTTTCATTACAACGGAAATAATGAAATGTCACGTCCAAAGCTATTGTGGGTTAGATGAGTTCGATTTTGAATTTAAGAACTATACAGGAGATACTCTTAAATTAAATATTGAAGATAACTGGAATATTCTTTTGGAAGATGTTTCAATAATTGGAAATCCTCCATACTCTACGGATCCATCAAAACCTAACACAAAACCTTTATATGATAAATTTATTGAAAAATATATTGGCGGAAACTTATTATTATTCGTTGTCCCTTCCAGATGGTTTATTGGTGGGAAAGGATTGGATGGGTTTAGAGATTTTATGATGAAAAGAAAGGATATTGTATTTATTCAACACGAAGACGACGCTACAAAATGGTTTGGCAATAATGTTGAAATAAAAGGTGGAGTTAATTATTTCTTAAAAGATACTTTATATGATGGGGTATGTTTATTTAATGATGTTCAATATGATTTATCTAAGTATGATTGTATTGTAAAACCAAAATATCATAAAGTTATTGATATTGTAATAAATATGGAAAGTATAAATAAATTATATATGGGAAGATATTTTGGCATTGAAACAAATGATAAGCGTTTTAAAGATAATGGTAAATTTAAATGTTATGTTTCAACTTTTAAATCTAAGGATAGATGTAAGTATATTGATGAGTATAATTTTAATGAAAATAATACATTTTGGAAAGTTATAACAGCAGAAGCGGCATTTGGGGCATTTAGTGGTTTTAGTACAAAATTTATAGGAAATCCCAATGAAGTTCATACTGGAAGCTATATATCATTTCGTGTAAATAATGAAGAAGAAGCAAAATCTTTATTAAGTTATTTAGATACAAAATTTGCGAACCATATGTTGTCGGTTAGAAAAATATCACAACACATTAATGGAGATGTATGTAAATGGATACCATTAGTTCCATTAGATAGAACATGGAGTGACGATAAAGTATTTGAATATTTAAAAATAGAACAAACTATGTATATTTAATTAATTAATTAGAGGGTAATGTAATAAACTAAATAAAAAGTGGAGACCACTTGGTCTAATATCTTTTTTATTGACAATATTTAGTAGTCTAAAATGTAATATATATTATATATTATATATTCCCAATTAAAGTTCCATCTTTAAAAACACGACATTTAAATTGTTGTTTAGAAGGCATTGAACATACTTCTTTGTTAGTATTTATTTCATTTATATATAAATAACTTTTTAAAGTTGAACCATACATTATTATTCCTGATATTACCGCTCCTAAAAATAATCCACTTAAAATATCTCCAATTACTAACGAAGAAAACAGTTTAATACAATTTAATTGATTTTTTATAAATAAATCTAACCCTATGTATGCTAAGAAAAATCCTAAAATTCCATAATTAATAATATTAACATTATGTTGTTTAGAAACCATTAACATTGGTGTAATTAAATACATCATTGTAAATGTTAACAAGTATGTGCTATATGTTATATCTTGAGGTATAAATAGTTGAGATAACCCAGTTAAGCATATATTTGGCATTTCATTTAAAACAAAATTTGGATTTGGTTTTGAATTTGGGTTTGAATTTGTTTTAAATCCTTTAAATACAATTATTCTAATAAATGTTATTATAAATATCCATACAAAAAATACAAATGCTTTTTCCATTGTGGAAGTAAACATTGAAAATAAAACGATACTAACACAAATAATTATTGGTGAATAAAATGACAAAGAATTTAAAATATTCATTGTACTATCAAAAAGGGCATTTTGTAAATCTGACATATATTATTTTATTATATTAAAATAAAAAAATATAATATTATTCAAAAACTAGTTCAAATACATCTTGTATTGTTTCAACTGGATAAAATTTTATTCCGTTTGTTAGTTCACCATTTTTATACTTTTCCATAAAAGTATCATATTCTTTTTGATTTTCTTTTGGATATAAAAATTCGGTTACTCCTGCTTT
>Ga0209442_1000535_pt1 | contig 22355 bp, 21 predicted proteins | sample LauGreSBDMM110DD_2_FD_187565 | JGI IMG/M metagenome (GOLD analysis project Ga0209442, IMG submission 187565) | Freshwater lake microbial communities from Lake Michigan, USA - Sp13.BD.MM110.DD (SPAdes) (version 2) | ecosystem: Environmental > Aquatic > Freshwater > Lake | place: Lake Michigan...
AGGTTGCGAATCTCGAAAATGCCGGCTTGCTTGGCTTCAACCAAAAACATGGTTTGCTCATTGATTTTGGTGGTGACGGTAGCTGTAACGGTAATTTCAAACACGCCTTCGCCAATTTGCTCTGAACCCAAACCAATTTGGATGTCCACCGTGGGGGCCTCTTGCGACAACAAAATGGCGGGCGAATTGGGTTGCTCTAACGACAGGTCTTTGAGGTAGATGCGCTGAATTTGAAATACGGGGTCGTTGGCTTCGGCCATGGTGTGTTTCCTGAAAATAAAAAACCCGCTCGGAGCTTGCCTCCTAAGCGGGTGAGGTTTAGGTGGGGCAGATTATCTCAGCTTGCTTGCAGCAAAGGGGCGAGCCCCCCACGGCCGTCCAAAGCCACTAAATCATCGCAACCCCCCACATACGTTTCACCAATGAAGATTTGCGGCACAGTGCGCTTGCCCGTCAAACTCATCATGCGATCGCGCTCTTCGGGGGCGAGGTCAATGCGCACCTCCTCGATTTGCTCGACGCCACGAGATTTAAGTAACTGCTTGGCCCGATTGCAATAGGGACAAACCGCGGTGGTGTACATCTTGATGAGAGGCATGGTGGTGAAGGTGGTTTAGGTTTTTTCCAGAGGTAAATTGGCTTCTTGCCAAATTTTTAAGCCGCCCGAAAGACAGTGGGCTTGCTCAAAACCGAGCTTGGTTGCGATTTTTTGTGCTTTTTGCGAGCGCATGCCGCTGGCACAGACCAAAATAAGGGGGCGTTTTTTGTCATTAAAGGCTTTGCCAAGGCCGGCCTCTAAGGCATCTAAAGCAATATTTTTGGCACCAATCAAATGGCCTGTGGCGAACTCATCGGAGCTGCGCACATCGACAATTTGCGCTTTTTCACGGTTGATCAGCAAGACCGCTTGGGTAGGCGACAGGCCCGGACTGCTCATGGATTGCAAAGTCGGAACAAGTAGCGCAACACCAGACAGCACAGCCACCAACACCAACATCCAGTTTTCTATCAAAAAGCTCGCCATGAATACCTTGAAAATTTGTCGCACCTCTGTCATTTTAGAATGCATTTCTTTTGTTTGCCTCTTGAAGGTCATTTAAGCCTCATGTACACCCTTGTGCTCATACGCCACGGCGAATCTTTTTGGAACCTGGAAAACCGATTCACCGGCTGGGCTGATGTCGATCTGACCCCTAAAGGCGTAGAGCAAGCCCGACGTGCTGGCCTGCTTTTAAAGGACGCTGGCTTTGAATTCGATATGGCCTACACCAGCTTGCTCAAACGCGCCATTCACACCTTGTGGCACGCCTTGGATGGCATGGACCGTCCTTGGTTACCCGTGAGCCACGACTGGCGCTTGAACGAGCGACATTACGGCGCTTTGCAAGGTTTGAACAAAGCTGAAACTGCCACAAAGTTTGGTGAAGCACAAGTGATGGCTTGGCGGCGCAGTTTCGATGTGCCGCCACCCGCGCTGCTGCCCAGCGACAGCCGCTACGAGGGCACTGACCCCCGCTATGTCAAGCTCCAAGCCGGTCAAGCGCCCTTGACCGAGAGCCTCAAAGACACGGTAGAGCGGGTCATCCCTTTTTGGAAAGAAGCGCTGGCGCCGGCTATCCGCTCTGGCCACAAGGTGTTAGTTAGCGCTCACGGTAACTCTTTGCGCGCACTGGTTAAATACCTCGACAACATCACAGACCAAGACATCGTCAGCTTGAATATTCCCAACGGGGAACCCCTGGTGTATGAATTGGATGCTCAGTTGCAACCGATTCGCAGCTATTACCTAAGCGACACCTTGGCGGCACAAACCAGCAAGCCCCAAGGTTAATTTGACTGGTGGGTCGCGCAAGCAGCTTAGGCGCAGTAGACTAGAAGCTTAAATTTTCTTATGTAGGCATTTCATTAAATAGGTGACAAATGGGCCAAAAACTTAAAATAGCAGGCTGGTTGAGCATAGGCGCCTTGACAGGTGCACTAACCACTTTTTCCCTGCAAACCGTCGCTCGCGCCAATATGGCGCCTTTGCCGCTTGAAGAGTTGCAACAACTCGCCGCCGTCTTCAGCATGGTTAAAAGCGATTATGTGGAATCCGTAGACGAGAAAAAACTCATCAACGACGCCATCGCTGGCATGGTCTCAAATCTAGACCCGCATTCACAGTATTTCGACAAAAAATCCTACAAAGAATTCCGCGAAGGCACCACCGGCAAGTTTGTGGGTGTCGGCATTGAAATCGCTCAAGAAGAGGGCTTGGTCAAAGTGGTCTCGCCTATCGAGGGCTCACCCGCAGACCGCGCAGGCTTAAAGCCTGGCGACCTGATCACCAAAGTTGACGATACCTCCATGAAAGGTTTGTCTCTCAACGAAGCCGTCAAGCGCATGCGTGGCGAGCCGCGCACCAAAGTGGTTTTGACCATCTTCCGTAAACAAGAGAGCCGCACCTTCCCGGTCACCATCGTCCGTGAAGAGATCAAAACCGTCAGCGTCAAAGCCAAAATGATTGAAAACGGCTATGGCTGGATTCGGGTGAGCCAATTCCAAGAACGTACCGTTGACGACTTGGCCCGCAAGCTTGAAGAGCTTTACAAGCAAGACCCGAAAATGAAGGGCTTGGTGCTCGATTTGCGCAACGACCCAGGCGGTTTGCTTGACGCAGCCGTGGCTATTTCCGCTGTTTTTCTCCCCGACAACGTGATCGTGGTTTCCACCAACGGCCAGCTAGATGAAAGCAAATTCACCTTCAAAGCTGCGCCCGAGTACTACCTGCGCCGTGGCGGTCAAGACAGCGTGTCTAGCCTGAACACCAAAACCAATGGTTTCTACAAGAAAGTGCCTATGGTGGTGTTGGTCAACGAGGGCTCTGCGTCGGCCAGCGAGATTGTTGCGGGCGCTTTGCAAGACCACAAACGCGCCACGCTCATGGGCAGCCAAACCTTTGGCAAAGGCTCGGTACAAACCGTGCGCCAACTCGGCTCAGACACTGCCCTGAAAATCACCACCGCACGCTACTACACCCCCAGTGGCCGCTCTATTCAAGCCAAAGGCATAGTCCCTGAATTGCTGGTGGATGACACCGCCGAAGGCAGCCCTTATGCCGCCTTGCGCACCCGTGAAGCTGATTTGGAAAAGCACCTGAACAGCGGCCAAGGCGAGGAAGTCAAAGACCCCTCACGTGAAAAAGCCCGTGACGAAGCTTTGAAGCGCTTGGAAGAAGAATCCAAAAAACCCGTGGCGGATCGCAAAACCCCGGAGTACGGCAGCGCTGAAGACTTTCAATTGCAGCAAGCCCTTAACCGCTTGAAAAACCAGCCCGTCAAAGTCAGCCAAACACAGACCGAGCGTCCGGCTGATAAAAAGGAACAGTAAGGCGTGAATGACGCACAACTTCTGCGTTATTCACGGCATATCCTGCTCAATGAGTTGGGTGACCTAGGTCAACAACGGCTGCTCGACAGCCATGCACTGGTCATTGGTGCAGGCGGTTTGGGCTGTAGCGCCGCTTTGTTTCTAGCTGCCAGCGGTGTCGGGCACATCACTTTGCTTGACCATGACGAGGTTGACCTCACCAATTTGCAACGTCAAATCGCCCACACCACCGATCGCGTGGGACACAGCAAAGTGGCTTCTGCAAAACAAGCCATGCTGGCACTCAACCCCGACATTCAAGTCATGGCCCTACCCCAAAAGGCCGACCCACAGTTGCTGGCGCAACTCTTGCCCAACACCCATGTGGTGCTCGACTGCAGTGACAATTTTCAAACCCGCCATATGCTCAACTTGGCCTGCGTGCGCCACCACATCCCTTTGGTCAGTGGCGCAGTCATTCGCTTGGATGGGCAACTGACCACCTATGATCCTAGGCGAGCCGATTCACCCTGTTATGCCTGTGTGTTTCCACCCGACCAAGCGCCCGAAGAAATCAGTTGCGCCACCATGGGTGTGTTAGCCCCGTTGGTGGGCGTGATTGGCAGCTTGCAAGCCGCAGAGGCCATCAAGCTGCTTACCCAGTTGGGCGACTCCTTGGTGGGGCGTCTGCAAATGCTCGATGGGCGCAGCTTGTCTTGGACCGAAATGCGCTTGCGTCGTCAAGCCGCTTGTTCGGTATGTGGCACTGACCAACGTTCATAATTTCGCACAGCCATGGCGGGGCGATCGTCTTGTGAGGCTTCTCTCACCGACTGCTTGAACACATACTTGGCTTTTTCCACAACGCGGCAACTCGCTGCATTGCGCACATCCACACGGCACACCAAGCGCAGCTTGGGGACATGCAGCAAAGCCGTGTCACTTAAAGCCGCCACTGCCTCGCTCATCAAGCCGCGCCCCTGGAAGCTGGTGCGACACCAATAGCCCAATTCAAACTCTGGAACACAGGGGTCGATGCGATGAAAACCCACGCTACCCACCAGCGTACCTGTAGCCTTGTCAACCATCAACATAGGCCAAGCCAAGCCCATGACAAATGCGCCAAAGCAGGATTGGCAATAATTTTCTGTTCGCTCTGCTGACTGCGGTTTTTGCGCCCACGGCAGTGAATCGGGCCACAGCCTAAGCGCCAACAAACTTTCTGCGACTGCGACATACAAGGCCTCACCATCGCCTGGATAAGGACAACGCAAGACCAAACGTGGCGTCTCGATATATTCAATCAGTGCAAAACTCATACGCCGGTGATCCAGCCTTCAAGCGTATCCATGTCTGTGGGCAAGCCATAGCGCATATCACCTTGTTCATGGCATTGCTGCGCCATGGCGGCTTGCACCATGCACAGGACCGCGTCAAGTTTGTCGCCGCTGGCGTCGGCCACCACAGCATCATGTTGTGCGGGGCGCAGGTACAAAGTCACACCCCCTTGGCCACTGACCAAGCCTTGCAAAATATCCTTGCGTGCAATCAAGCGCTCGGCGGTTTGCTTGGCCTTGGCGTCACTTTTGTAGCTGCGTGAGCCAATCATTTTTCTGGCCAACCAGCCCGGATAGGCTTCCAATGCCACGCGTTGCTTGTCACCCGAATGAAGGCCTGGAAAATCCAAGCCGGCTTGCAACATCAAGGGCAGGCCCGCGTGCAGCATATAGGCCACAGGCGGGTTAACCCATTTCATGGAAGGACTGGAGCCTGCGGGCAGATCGGTGGCACGGTGGGCAAACTTAGCACCCACGGGACGGGCATCGCAAAAGGACTTGAAAGTTTGGCGAATCTGTTCGCGTGTGAGAGACGCGAAATGGGCTATGCAAGGCTTCCATTGGCTTGGCCAATTGAGCTGGGTGATCAACTCTCTGGGCAAGCCAAAAGGCAAATCAAAGCCGCCAACCCAAGGACCTGGCGTGTGCAATGCTTGCTCGAAAGCCAACAAACTGTCGCAGGCCTGCAAGTTCTCCAGCACCAAGCGCTTGTCGCGCCAAGCCCCCCAAGCCAACACAATATTTTTGCGTGCAGTGGGTGAACTGCTGAAGTCACAGCCCAGCAGGCGCGACTGCGTCAATGCCACCGCAGCCACATGTCTTCAGTCTTTTTTGGGGATGAGTGAAAGAAACTCGCGACGCAAATCGGGGTCTTTCAAAAATGCACCGCGCATGACCGAGTTGATCATGCGGCTGTCCATGTCCTTGACGCCACGCCACGCCATGCAGAAGTGAGTGGCCTCCATGACGATAGCCAAGCCATCGGGTTGGGTTTTGACTTGAATCAAGTCGGCCAACTGAACCACCGCTTCTTCTTGAATTTGCGGACGCCCCATCACCCACTCGGCCAAGCGAGCGTACTTTGATAAGCCGATCACATTGGTATTTTTATTGGGTAAAACGCCGATCCAAATTTTTCCAATCACCGGACAAAAATGGTGGCTGCAAGCACTGCGCACAGTGATGGGCCCCACAATCATCAACTCATTTAAGTGTTCGACGTTGGGAAACTCGGTGATCACGGGAGGCTTGACAAAGCGGCCTTTGAACACTTCTTGCACATACATTTTGGCTACACGCCGCGCAGTGTCAGTGGTGTTGTGGTCGTTGTCGGTATCAATCACGAGGCTGCTGAGCACACCCTTCATCTTTTCCTCGACTTCATCCAAAAGTTTTTCCAACTCTCCCGGTTCGATGAAGTCGGCGATATTGTCATTGGCATGAAAGCGCTGACGCGAAGCCTTTATTCGCTCGCGGATTTTGACGGATACAGGAACGCCTTGGTCGTGTAGGTCTGAAGTCATAGGGGTTGGGTCTTTTTCGTCATGCAGCAGATGCTAAATCTACATTTCGCAAACGGATATGCAATTCACGCAATTGTTTTTCATCCACCAATGAGGGCGCTTGGGTTAGCAAGCACTGAGCGCGTTGGGTTTTGGGAAAAGCAATCACATCGCGGATCGACTCTGCACCTGTCATCAAGGTGACGATACGGTCTAAGCCAAAAGCCAAACCACCATGGGGCGGCGCGCCATACTGCAAGGCATCGAGCAAAAAGCCAAATTTGGTTTGCGCTTCTTCTGGTGTGATTTTTAAAGCATCAAACACTTTTTGTTGCACGTCAGCACGGTGAATACGCACCGATCCACCGCCAATCTCCCAGCCGTTGAGCACCATGTCGTAGCCTTTGGAAATGCATTTTTCAGGCGCGGTGACCATCCAGTCTTCATGGCCGTCTTTGGGTGCAGTAAAAGGATGGTGGACAGCGTTGTAGCGTTGGGCTTCCTCGTCGTACTCGAACATGGGGAAATCCACCACCCACAATGGGGCCCAGCGGTTTTCCAACAGTCCTTGTTTTTTGGCAAATTCGCTGTGGCCAATTTTCAGGCGCAAAGCCCCCATGGCGTCATTCACCACCTTGGCCTTGTCTGCGCCAAAGAACAACAAGTCGCCGTCTTTTGCGCCACTGCGCGACAAGATGTCGGCAATCGCTTTGTCGTGCAGGTTTTTGACAATCGGTGACTGCAGTCCCTCGCGGCCTTTGGCCACTTCATTGACCTTGATCCACGCCAATCCTTTGGCCCCATAAATTTTCACGAATTCGGTGAAGCCGTCAATCTCGCCTCGACTCATTTCTCCGCCACCGGGCACGCGCAAGGCCACCACGCGACCGCCTGGGGTTGTCGCCGGGACGCTGAAGACTTTGAAATCCACATCGCCCATCACATCGGTGAGTTCGGTGAATTCGAGTTGAACCCGCAAGTCGGGTTTGTCAGAGCCAAAGCGGTGCATGGCCTCGGCATAAGCCATGATGGGGAACTCGCCCAAGTCAATATCGAGCACCTGCTGAAACACCCTTTTGATCATGTCTTGAAACAAAGCGCGAATTTCTTCTTCACCCATGAAGGAAGTTTCAATATCAATCTGGGTGAACTCTGGTTGACGGTCTGCTCGCAAATCTTCATCGCGAAAGCATTTGGTGATTTGGTAGTAGCGGTCAAAGCCCGCCACCATCAGCAACTGTTTGAAAAGCTGTGGCGACTGTGGCAGGGCAAAGAAGTGGCCATCATGAACTCGGCTGGGCACCAAATAGTCGCGTGCACCTTCAGGCGTGCTTTTGGTCAGCATCGGTGTTTCAATGTCCACAAAGCCATTGGCGTCCAAAAATTTCCGCACCGCCATAGACACCCGATAACGCAGCATCAGGTTTTTCTGCATATAGGGGCGACGCAAGTCCAACACCCTGTGGGTCAAGCGGGTGGTCTCTGACAAGTTATCGTCATCGATTTGAAACGGTGGGGTCACCGATGGATTGAGCACCACCAACTCATGACACAAGACTTCAATCTTGCCGCTTTTGAGTTGGTCATTGACCGTGCCATCGGGGCGCAAGCGAACCACGCCTTTGATTTGCACACAAAACTCATTGCGGATGTCTTCGGCCACTTTGAACATCTCTGCACGATCGGGATCACAGACCACCTGCACATAACCTTCGCGGTCACGCAAATCGATGAAGATCACACCACCGTGGTCACGCCGGCGATTGACCCATCCACACAAAGACACCGTTTGTCCTTGCAGTGCTTCGGTGACCAATCCACAGTAATGCGTTCTCATAACTTTTTATCCAGTCTTAAATTAAAGCGATACAAAGGGCACCCGCAGGCGTCTCACTTCAAGGCGAGGGAGTGGGCGACACGGTCGGCGAGACAGCGCCCATGGAGATGACATAGGTGAGCGCTTGGTCCACACTCATGTCCAGCTCCACCGCGTCGGCAACAGGCACAAGCAAGAAAAACCCACTGGTGGGGTTGGGTGTGGTGGGCACATACACGCTCATGAAACCCTCACCCAGATGCTGTTGCACTTCACCCTGGGGCACACCTGTTTGAAAGGCAATCGTCCAAGCACCTTGGCGAGGGTATTGAATCAACACAGCTTTTCGAAAAGCGTTTCCATTGCTGGAAAAAAGTGTGTCCGAGACTTTTTTGACGCTGGTGTAAATGGGCTTGACGACAGGTATGTGGGTAAATAAACGGTCCCATTGTTTGACCATCCAACGCCCCGCCACATTGGAAGCCAAGGCGCCAGTGAACACCAGCACCAAAAAAACCATCACCACACCCAAGCCTTTGATGCTGCCCAGTTGTTGTAATGCATTGGTATGCACTTGGGGCAAAAAGCTGCCTACACCATTGAGCACGTTGACCATGATGCCGTCCAGGGCACCAACCAACCAACTCAGCACCCAAATCGTGATGGCCAAAGGCAACCACACCAGCAATCCGGCGAATATGTACTTTTTAAGATTCATGATGGGTTAAGAAAAAAAGCTGAAACCGCTGAAGGCGGCCTCAGTGACAAGCACAAGAGGGGGCACAAGACGCAGCGCTGGAGGCTGCAGGCGTATCAGCAGGCTTGGCCGCTGGCGGCGCAGCAGTTTCGGGGGAGGGCGCGGGCGTGTTGTCTTTGCCATCAGTGCTGGCTGGGGCGGTGCTCGCACCCCCTTTGAAATCGGTGGCGTACCAACCAGAGCCTTTGAGCTGAAAGCCCGCAGCCGTGAGTTGCTTGGTGAAAGACGGTTTGCCACAGGCGGGACAGTCGCTCAAGGGCGGGTCGGACATTTTTTGTAAATGGTCTTTAGCAAAGCCGCAAGCACTGCATTTATAGGCGTAAATTGGCATGGATTATTCGCAGAGTGGCCGCAGTTTATAGCCTCGAATTGTAAGCTTTTTATGTGTATGCAGACATCTGCAGAGGAAAACTGGCCAAAGAATTCATATACTATTAATCTGGCGCTCGCTCAGCGAGGTTCTTTTCTTGGTTATTCGCTTTTAAATACATGGAGTTTTTGCCATCATGAATAAACGTCTTTTGTGGGTTGTCTTGGCTTGTTTGTCTGTAGCCGCTTGCGGCAAAAAGGAAGAGCCTCAAGCTCCTGTTGCAGCGCCAGCGGTTGCGGCTGAAGAAAAAGTCTTGAACGTTTACAACTGGCCCGATTACATCGCCGCCGACATGATTGCCAATTTCGAAAAAGAAACCGGCATCAAAGTGAATTACCAAACCTTCGAAAACAACGAAGGCCTGCAGGCCAAATTGGTGGCCGGCAGTTCAGGCTACGACATCGTGGTGCCCGGCTCTGTGTTTGTGAAAGCCCAAATCGAAGCCGGCTTGCTGAGAAAGCTCGACAAATCACAAATCCCTAATTACCAAAACCTCGATCCCGCCTTGATGAGCAAACTTATCGGTGTAGACCCAGGCAATGAATATGTTCTCCCTTGGGCGTGGAGCTTCACCACGGTTGCCATCAACAAAACCAAAGTAGCCAAAGCCTTGGGTAAGACGCCCATGCCTGAGAATGCTTGGGACTTGGTGTTCAACCCCACCTACACCTCCAAGCTCAAATCTTGCGGTATCGCCTTTCTCGATTCACCCACAGAAATTTTGCCACCTGCCCTGCACTACATTGGTAAAAACGCTTACTCTGAAGATGCTGCTGACCACAAAGCTGCTGGCGACATGTTGGCCAAAGTGCGTAAAGACATTCGCTTGTTCTCTAGCACCATGATCGACGATGTGGCAGGCGGCAAAGCCTGCGTGGCCTTGGGCTGGGCTGGCGACTTCAATATCGCCATTGCGCGCGCCATCGAAAATAAAAGCGGTCAAGACTTGGAAGTGCTGCTGCCCAAAACCGGCGGCCTGATCTTCTTTGACAATTTGGCCGTACCCGCCGACGCCAAGCACCCCAATAACGCCATGGCGTTCATCAACTATTTTCTCAAACCCGAGGTGTCTGCTGCTTTAACCAACGAGTTGGGCTACCCCACCGCCAACAAAGCCAGCATGGCCAACATTACCCCTGAAGTGGCCCAAAACAAAGCCGTGTTTCCTGATGAAGCCAATTTGGGCTTGATGGTGCCGCCTGCGGCATTAGGCAATGCTGCTCGTGAATCCATGACAGCTACCTACACCAGCTTCAAAAAAGGCAAGTGAGAACTTAAGCGGGCACAAAAGCTGTAGCAATATCATGCCCGCTGCCTTCAGGCTAACACCACTATTTTGAAGACCTTCATGTTGGGCTTGGAACGTCTGTTCTTGCGTCGAGGCCGCTTGATGGTTTTGGGCGTCCCGTGGTTTTGGTTATTGCTGTTTTTTGCGGTCCCCTTTTTCATACTGCTGCGCATCAGTGTGACCGACATGGGGGAGCAACTCAACCCCTTTGCCCCGCTGATAGAAGTTAAAGCGGGGCATTTTTCTTTGCACCTGAAGTTCTCGCACTATGTGTCTTTGATTTTGGACCCTGAGTCTGGTTGGGGACAAACGCTTTATATCGAAGCCTATTTTTTGTCTGTGCGCTACGCCTTGCTGACCACTTGCTTGTGTTTATTCTTTGGCTACCCCTTTGCCTATTTCTTGGCGCGCAGTCCCAGCAATGTTCGCCCACTGCTACTCCTGATGGTCATGCTGCCCTTTTGGACCTCGTTTTTATTGCGCGTCTATGCTTGGAAAGGCTTGCTGGCTGACCAAGGATTGATTAACCACTTGTTGTTGATGGTGGGCTTGACAGATGAGCCGGTGCAAATGCTCTACAACGATATTTCCATGCTGGTGGGGATGACTTATGTCTATCTGCCTTTCATGGTGCTGCCGCTTTATGCCAATTTGGTCAAGCTCGATGTGCGCTTGCTGGAAGCTGCCCAAGATTTAGGCGCGACCCCATGGAAATCCTTTTGGCTGATCACCGTGCCCATGAGTCGCGCAGGCATTGTGGCTGGCTCGATTTTGGTTTTCATTCCCTGCTTAGGGGAATTTGTCATCCCCTCTCTTTTGGGCGGGGCAGAAAATATCATGATCGGTCGTGTGGTGTGGGATGAAATGTTCAGCAGCAACAACTGGCCACGCGCCAGTGCCTTATCGATTGTGTTGATCTTGGGCGTGGTGATTCCCTTGGCTTGGTTTAACCAACGATTGGCCCATAAAGTGGCCCAGGAAGGTCGCTGATGCAAGCCTACCGTTGGCACCGCTACTTCAGCCGTTTGTGGATGGGCGCTGTGTTTTTGTTTTTCTATTTGCCCTTGCTGTTTTTGGTGGTGTTCTCTTTCAACAGCACACGCCAAGACAGTGAGTTCACCGGCTTTTCGCTTCGCTGGTACCAAGCCTTGGGACAAGACACACGGCTGGTCGAAGGCTTTTTGTTGTCCTTCAATGTGGCTTTGCTTAGCGCCACCTTGGCAACCATTTTGGCGACCATGGCCGCTTATGCCTTGATCCGTTTTGGCGCCTTTAAAGGCCGCTCATTATTCAACGCTATGCTGAGTTCGCCCTTGGTTATGCCCGAGGTCATCATTGGCCTGTCCTTGCTGCTGCTGTTTGTGGCCATGGAACGCGGGCTGGGATGGCCCGAGCGCGGTGCTACCACCATTGTGCTGGGTCATGCCTTGCTGGGCATGGCCTATGCCACTGTCGTGATTCAGTCGCGGCTCAAGGAAATGGACCGCTCGATTGAAGAAGCCGCCCTGGATTTAGGCTGTCGCCCGTACCAAGTTTTTTTCTTGGTGACCTTGCCCAATATTTCTCAAGCTTTGGTTGCCGCGTGGTTGCTGACCTTCACCTTGTCCTTTGATGACGTGGTGATTTCAGAGTTTTTATCTGGCCCAGGTGTGACCACCTTGCCCCAGGTCATCTTTAGCTACGCTCGCCGCGGGGTGAACCCCTCCATTTATGCGGCGGCCACGCTGTTGATGGCGGTCGTGAGTTTGGCGGTGGTGTTGTATGGCGTTCATACCGCAAGGCAAATGCGTCGCGAAAATTTTCGCCCCCTCGACTGAACTCTTAAGTGGCAATGCTCCACACGCTCAGCATGGCGGTGATGACGATGCCGGCCATGAAGCCCAAGGCAAGCAACAAAATAGCTTGCAAGGTCTGATGGGTGCGCCGCTGAGCTTCTAGCAAGCGCAACAACTCGGTGCGCTCGGCCGAATGATCGCGCTGCAAATAGGCATGCACCAAACGCGGCAGCTCGGGAATAAGTTTGGCAAACCTAGGGGCTTCGGTTTTGAGTTGTTGCCAAAATTTTTGCGGGCCCATTTGCTCGAGCATCCATTTTTCCAAAAAGGGTTTGGCTGTGCTCCATAAATCGAGTTCGGGGTCGAGTTGCCTTCCCAAGCCCTCGATATTGAGCAAGGTTTTTTGCAACAACACCAACTGCGGTTGAATCTCCACCTGAAACCGACGCGAGGTTTGGAATAAACGCAGCAACACCATTCCCAAGGAAATTTCCTTCAAGGGGCGATCAAAATAGGGCTCACACACCGCCCGAATAGCGGCTTCAAGTTCATCCACGCGGGTGTACTCGGGCACCCACCCAGACTCAATATGCAACTCGGCCACGCGCTTGTAGTCGCGGCGGAAAAAAGCTGTGAAGTTTTGCGCCAAATAGTCTTTGTCTACCTCGGTCAGCGTACCCACAATACCGAAGTCCAAGGACACATAGCGTCCGAAAGTTGCTGGGCTGGTGCTGACTTGGATATTGCCGGGATGCATATCGGCATGAAAGAAACCGTCTCTGAAGACTTGGGTGAAAAACAAAGTCACGCCATCTTTGGCGAGTTGGGAAATATTGACGCCGGCCTTTCGCAAGGTCTCGATTTGGCTGATGGGTATGCCGTACATGCGCTCCATGACCAACACATTGGGGCGGCAATACTCCCAGACCATCTCGGGAATCAACACCAAGTTCAGACCCTCCATGTTGCGACGCAACTGCGCGGCATTGGAGGCTTCGCGAACCAAGTCGAGCTCATCATGCAAATGCTTATCGAACTCAGCCACCACCTCACGCGGCTTAAGACGTTTGCCGTCTGCAGACAGACGCTCAACCCACACTGCCATGTTGCGCATAAGGTCTAAGTCTTTGTCTATGACTTTGAGCATGCCAGGGCGTAACACCTTGACCGCCACCTCGCGCTCGGGCTCGCCCTTGTTATTGCGCAAGCGAGCAAAGTGCACCTGTGCAATAGAGGCGCTGGCGACCGGCGTATGTTCGAAATGGCTGAACAATTCGTCAAGCTTTTTGCCAAACGCTTTCTCTATCATGGCCACCGCTTGATGCGAGGGAAATGGCGGCACTTGGTCTTGCAATTTGGCGAGTTCGTCTGAAATGTCTTCGGGCAGCAGGTCTCGACGAGTTGAGAGCACCTGACCAAATTTCACAAACACAGGGCCCAAGCTTTCTAGCGCCAGACGCAGGCGCTCGCCTCTGGGGGCACGCAAATTGCGCCCTAGCGTTAGCGCGCGAGACAGCAGCTTAAGCCATGGATTACTGAATCCCGAGAGCAGCAACTCATCGAGTCCGAAGCGCAACACAATCCAAACGATAAAGACCCCGCGGTCAATGCGGATCATGAAGAATGAACCGTGTTCGACGCCGCGTAGGTAGGGGGGGTTGAAGCAGCAGATGCCTGGGGTAAAAACGCCTTGAGGGCGCTGACCATTCGCTTGGTTGCAGCAACGAACTGGTGCGCTTTCGCATCACCTAGCAAACGCGAGAGGTCTTCTTCGAAATCCCAGCGCACATGGTCGACCAGCCAGTTGATGTCAGCAGCCAACATCACATCGCCTTGCACTTGCATGGCCGGTTTATCGCCTTGGGCCAAAGTTTGCAAAAGGGAAACAGGCGAGTCTTGGCTGATGTGCAAAGACAGATCGGGCGCATTGTGCAAAGCCGCCCGCTCGAACAGTCCCGCTGGCGTGATACGACACGACATCTGAAACTGTCGCCAACTGATTTGCAGGCTGCGATGTTGCTGACGCTGCAAACGCGACATGGCTGCAGGCTCTTGAGACAAGACATGGTTGACGAGCAACAGCATGCGGTCTTGGAGCTCATCAACCCAAGCAGAGGGCGGCTGAAAATTCATCACCAGCGAATTGAATTGAGCCAGCACATCTGGCCACGCGGGTAACGCTTTCATGGAACAGAGGTTTATTGCAAAGCCTGAACGCCAGCGACCAACCAACCGAGGGAGCCATTTTTGGGCTTGGTCATATTCCATACTTCTCTGAATGGGCTGGGGCCAGCGGTGGACTCTTCGCGAATCAAGCCTGAGAATTCGATACTGGCCATATAGACATCGCCCAAATCTTCAATGCCCAGCAATTGCGCCTCCAACATGACCACTTCGGTGGTGTTGGGGCCAGCCACCAGCTCACCTCGCTCGGCCAGCTGAGACTGAATTTCTGTCAGCATGCCATCGGTCATCATTGCACGCAAGGCGGGTATGTCGGCGAGGTCCCAAGCCGCTTGCAAGCTGATGAAGTTTTGCTTGGCAGCTTGAACAAAGCCTTGAACATCGAAACCTTCTGGAATGGTCCAGTTTTGTCCCCCACCAATCAGCGCCGACCCAATTCGAGCACTGGCTCGGCTGGGCGTCTGACCTGAAGGGTAGGTGGTGCTGGGGTTCTCCCAAGGGCGAGCAGATGCATCGTTACCCACTTTGGCAGGGTTGTACTGAGCCACTTGGCCTGGGTTGGCTGCAGAGCCCGCACCAGCGTAAGCATAAGGAGAGGCAGAGTTACCCATGGCACGGCGGCGCATGAACCAGCCCACCAGCATCATCAAACCCAAAGCCAGCAAACCAAACATCAGGAATTGACCCATCTCTTCGCCAAAACCCAAAGAACTCATCAACCAGGCTAAGCCCAATCCCGCGGCCAAGCCGCCCAGCATGGCGCCCCAAGGACGACGCGGTTGCTGCACAGCGGGGGGAGTGGCTGCGTTTTGACCCGGCGTCGCAGCAGGTTTAGCTGATTCGCGTTGGGTAACCTGACCAGACTGTTTACCGATAGAACGGCCACTGCCCATACGTTTGGCATCGGCTTGGAAACTGGCCGCCATCAAAACCATACTCAACACCAAAGACATGATTTTCATAAATTACTTTCTATAGAACCACGATGCAAACCGCATCAACACCTTATTCCAACATGCAATGCCACCACCCCTAGGGACAGGTTGTGAATGTCCACATGCGCAAAGCCATTTTGCTGCATGAGGTCTTTCAAAGCCGCTTGGTCAGGATGCATACGAATGGATTCAGCCAAGTAGCGATAACTGGCATCGTCCCCAGCGACTATTTTGCCCAATCGAGGTAAAACTTCAAAGGAATACCAGTCATAAACCTTGGATAAAGCTTGGGGCACTTTGGAAAATTCCAACACCAAGAGCTTGCCACCGGGCTTGAGCACCCGCGCCATCTCGGCCAAGGCACGGTCTTTGTGCGTCATATTGCGCAAACCAAAAGAGACGCAAACAAGGTTGAAACGGGCGTCGGCAAAAGGCAAAGCTTCGGCATCACAGACGGTGGTGGGCAGCATCAGACCTTCGTCTAACAAGCGGTCGCGGCCTTGGCGCAACATCGCCAAATTGATGTCGGTATGCACCACCAAGCCTTGTGAACCGGCTTGCTTGGCAAAGGCTTGCGCCATATCGCCCGTGCCACCCGCGATATCGAGCACCGCGTCACCTGAACGCACACCAGCCACCAGCACCGCATAGGCTTTCCAAGCGCGGTGCATGCCCACAGACATTAAATCGTTCATGAGGTCGTATTTGCTGGCCACCGAATCGAAGACGCCGCGCACGCGATGCGCTTTGTCCCCTTCAGCAACTTTTTTAAATCCAAAATGCGTCTGCGTCATGGTCTGGGCTCAATGGCTGTGACAAGCATGGGAGGCGCCAGACCCCATGGGGTCGTCTCGGCCCACACCGGCGGCTTTTAATCGCAAATCGTACGACAGCCAAAGTTCAGCCTCGCGTTGACCCAGTCCATACAAATAGTCCCAAGAAAAAATGCCGCTGTTGTGGCCATCGCTGAACTGGGGTTGCACGCCGTAATGGCCCACAGGTTCGAGCGCCACGATAGACACTTCGCGCTTGCCCGATTGCAGAACCTCTTGGCCAGGGCCATGGCCCTGCACCTCGGCGGAGGGGCTGTAGACACGCATCAACTCGAAAGGAATTCGAAAACGTTGTCCGTCTGAGAAGGCAATTTCTAAAACCTTGGACTGCTTGTGCAACACAATGTCCGTGGCTTGAGGGGTGGTGGGTGTGAGTCCTGCCATGAAGAAATCCTTAAACCAAAACGCGTTCAATGCCGCCACTGTTGGCCAGACGAATATAGTCGGTCATCCACTGGTCGCCCAAGATTTTTTTCGCCATTTCCACCACGATGTAATCGGCTTCTAAGAGGCCATTTTGAAGATCATCTTGGAAGCGGTTGAGTCCCATCAAACAACTGGGGCAACTGGTCAGCACTTTGATATTTTCTTGCGGGCCCACCCAAGATTTGTCGCGCAATTGACTTTCGCCCGCAAGAATTTCTTCTTCTTTGCGAAACCGAATTTGGGTCGACACATCGGGACGCGAATAAGCCAAACCGCCACTTTCGCCGCAGCAGCGTTTACTCTCGATGACTTGCTCGCCCAACAACGCTTTGACCGTCTTCATGGGCGCTTGCTGCTTCATCGGACTGTGACAGGGGTCGTGGTACAGATAACTGCCGCCCGCGGGCAGGGTCAATTGTTTTTCAAGCAAGTATTCGTGAATATCCAAAATCCGTGAGCCCGGGAAAATCTTGTCGAACTCATAGCCTTGCAGTTGATCAAAGCAGGTGCCGCAACTGACCACCACGGTTTTGATATCAAGGTAGTTCAAGGTATTGGCGACGCGGTGAAACAAGACGCGGTTGTCGGTGATGATTTTGTCTGCCTTGTCTTGTTGGCCTGAGCCTCTTTGGGGGTAGCCGCAACACAAGTAGCCAGGGGGCAGCACGGTTTGAACACCGGCGTGCCACAACATGGCTTGGGTGGCCAAGCCAACTTGACTGAACAAGCGCTCGGAGCCACACCCAGGAAAATAAAACACCGCCTCGGCATCTGCGCTGGTGGACAGAGGATTGCGAATAATGGGCACGTAGTCGCGGTCTTCGATGTCAAGCAAGGCACGCGCCGTTTTATTGGGCAAACCCGCAGGCATTTTTTTGTTCACAAAATGCACCACCTGTGCTTTCAGAGGCGGCGCACCGAAACTGGCAGGGGGTTGCTGGGTTTGCTGCTTGGCCAAGACTTGCAAAGCTTGGTTGGCCCAACGCTGGGCCTGCATGGCAACACGGGTGACTTGATGCCCCAACTGAATGGCTTGGGGGTTAACGGTGCTGACCAGCCACGATTGAAAAACAGAGGCAGGGCGGAAACTTTGCTGGCCCATTTTGCGCAACAAATTGCGCATGGCCATGGTGACATCGCCAAAATCGATATTCACAGGGCAAGGGCTGGCACATTTATGGCACAGGGTGCAATGGTCCGCCACATCTTCAAATTCTTGCCAATGCTTGATGGACACGCCGCGGCGGGTTTGCTCTTCGTAGAGAAACGCCTCAATCAGCAAAGAGGTCGCCAAAATTTTGTCGCGTGGGCTGTAGAGCAAATTGGCGCCTGGCACATGGGTGGCACACACCGGTTTGCATTTGCCACAGCGCAAACAGTCTTTAATGGAGTCTGAGATATTGCCAATGTCTGACTGCTGCATGATCAAAGATTCATGCCCCATCAAGCCAAAACTGGGGGTGTAGGCTTGGCTCAGGTCGGCGCTGCGTTGCTCGCCGTTGGCCACCACTTTTCTCAGCAACTTGCCTTGGTTAAAGCGCCCGTGCGGGTCGATGCGCGACTTGTAATCGGCAAAGGGTTGCAGTTCGGCGTCAGTCAAATAAGCCAGTTTGGTAATGCCTATGCCGTGTTCGCCAGAAATCACACCATCCAGAGACCGCGCCAAAGCCATGATGCGGTCAACCGCTTCATGCGCGGTTTGCAGCATCGCGTAGTCGTCGCTGTTGACAGGCAAATTGGTGTGCACATTGCCGTCGCCCGCATGCATATGCAAAGCCGCCCAAACACGGCCTTTCAACACCCGCTGGTGGGTGTCGTCTATCGCTTGGCGCAGGAGAGCAAACGCGGCACCGTTAAACAAACTGTGCAGGGGTTGGCGAATCTGGGTTTTCCAACTGGCGCGCAAAAGGTGGGTTTGCAGATCGGGAAAGTGAACTGCAATGTCCGTCAGCCAAGTCGACCACTGCGTCTTGACATCGCTCAACAACTCTAAGGCTTGGCCCACACGCTCTTGCAGCAACTCGGGCGAAGGGGTGTCGAGGTCATCCGAGACCTTGCCCAAGGGCAAAGCACCCAAGGCGAGCAGTTCGGTGAGCGCATTGCACAGCGCGATCTTGTTGCGTAACGACAGTTCAATATTGATTCGCTCGATGCCGTCGGTGTACTCGGCCATGCGCGGCAAAGGGATGACCACATCCTCGTTGATCTTGAACGCGTTGGTGTGGCGACTGATGGCGGCGGTACGTTTGCGGTCAAGCCAAAATTTCTTTCGTGCCTCGGCACTCACAGCCACAAAGCCTTCACCGGTTCTGAGGTTGGCTAAGCGCACCACTTCAGAGGTGGCCCGCGCCACCGCATCGGCATCATCGCCGGCAATGTCGCCAAACAAGACCATATTGGGCAAACCGCCGCGCTTGGATTTGGTGGTGTAGCCCACGGCTTTTAAATAGCGGCGGTCTAAATGCTCCAAACCCGCCAGCACCGTGCCGCTGTCTTTGGCCAGCTCGAACATATAGTTTTTGATGTCCACAATGCTGGGCACGGCCTCGCGTGCATGGCCAAAAAACTCTAGGCACACCGTGCGGGTGTGCGCCGGCATGCGATGCAAAATCCAGCGCGCACTGGTAATCAAGCCGTCGCAACCTTCCTTTTGAATACCGGGCAAGCCACTTAAAAATTTATCGGTGACGTCTTTGCCCAAACCGGCTTTGCGAAAACCCGCGCCTGGGATGTCGAGTCGCTCGGTGCGCAAAGGCGTCACACCATCGGCTTGGAAATAGCGCAACTCAAAACTGGCCACTGCTGCGTCATGTATCTTGCCCAAGTTGTGATTGATTCGCACAACTTCCAGCCATGTCGCGTCTGGTGTGACCATGCGCCAACTGGCCAAATTGTCCAGGGCCGTGCCCCACAGCACCGCTTTTTTGCCGCCCGCATTCATAGCGATATTGCCGCCAATGCAAGATGCCTCAGCAGAGGTGGGGTCCACAGCAAACACAAATCCGGCCTGTTCGGCCGCATCCGCCACCCGTTGGGTGACCACGCCAGCTTCGGTGGCAATGGTGGCAAAGGCATGCTGAAGGCCAGGCAATTGCAGCATTTCTACCTGCCCGATTTTTTGCAATTTTTCGGTGTTGATGACCGCGCTTTTCCAAGTCAGCGGCACAGCCCCACCGGTGTAGCCCGTGCCGCCCCCACGCGGCACGATGGTCAGGCCCAAATCGATACAGGCTTTGACCAGTTTGGCCATGTCAGCTTCGCCATCGGGGGCAAGCACCACAAACGGGTATTCCACCCGCCAATCGGTGGCATCGGTGACATGCGAGACACGGCTCATGGCGTCAAAGCGGATGTTGTTGTCGTGGGTGCATTTGCGAAAAACTTTGCTGGCTTTGGCGCGCAAGCGAGACACCTCTGCAAAACTTTGGGCAAAGGCTTTCACTGCTTGCAAGGCTGTGTCCAACAATCCCGTGACCATGGCGTCGCGCTGTGGGTCTTGCAAAGCGTCGCGACGCTTGTCGATTTCATCCAATCGATGCTGCATGGCTTGCACCAACAACTGACGGCGTTTGGGGTTGTCCAGTAAATCGTCTTGCAAATAAGGGTTGCGTTGAACCACCCAAATATCACCCAAAACTTCTAAAAGCATGCGCGCTGAGCGACCGGTCTTTCGTTCTTGACGCAAAGTCTCCAAGGTTTGCCAAGCCGGCAAGCCCAACAGGCGTATGACAATTTCCCTGTCGGAGAACGAGGTGTAGTTGTAGGGGATTTCCCTAGATTGCTGGACGTCTTGGTCAGCCCCTAACAACGGGGGCAAAAGTGTGGGTGCATTCATAAGTAGAAAGCAATAGTAACCTAGGGCATTTTCAGCCGCGCCAGGCTTTGAAAAATACCCATTGCAAAGAGGCGCAGACCACCACCAAGCCCGTGTAGGTAAGCATTTTTCCGTCTTGCCCGCCCCAGACCAGTCCGGCCACCAGAACGCCCGCGCCAGCTACGCTGTTCAAAACAAATTGCAGCCAAGGTTTGAACATAGCGGGTTTGTGGCGCCACAAAACTTGGCTGAGTACCCACATCCATGCCGCCATGAAGACCGCGGGCGCTAAAAAATTGAGCAAATGAAAAATAATCGACAAGGTGTCCATCCAAGGATTTTATATTCCCACCATCTAAGTATGGGCGCTAGGAGATGTGGCGCGCAGATTTAATAAAGACGCGGATAGCCGGTGATTTTCTGTATATCCAGGTACAGCGGCTGCAAACGCGCATACAACGCTGCAGGGCAGGGCTTAGCCTGTCACCGCTCAAGAATGGCAAAGTCAGCACATCTGCGGCAAAAGACTCTGAACAAAAATACAATTATTTAAGGTTAATTTTATCAATAAATATATTTATTTAGTTTATAAATAAAATCAAAAAGCTGATTCTTTTAATGCTCGGCACAACCCGCCGCGTGGCGATTTTTTTTGAATTTGGAGACCCCCATGACTGCCCCCCATTTGCTGCCCGTAGACCGCGCTGAAATCACCGTTTTGATGGACAACGTCACAGACAGCCTGTCCAGCGCCCCAGACTATGTGACCAAAGAATGGGACATGCTGCGCTTGGCCGGCATGAAGACCCTGGCGGGCAGCTGCCAGTGCTGCGCCAACCATGGCTTGTCGCTCTTGCTCAAAACCTGGCGCGGCGAACAAATGCAGACGGTGCTGTTTGACGCGGGCCCGGCCGAAGAGACCTTGGCCTACAACATCCAACGGCTGGGCATTGACATGGGAGACATAGACGCGGTGGTGCTCTCGCATGGTCACTGGGACCATGGCGGCGGCTTACCCGCGGCTTTCAAAATGATCCACCAAGCACGGCCAGGGCGCGCCCCGGTGCCCTGTTATTTGCACCCGGGCATGTTTGTGCAGCGCGCCATCCCTCGGCCCATGGGTGGGGTCTTGCCGATCCAAACACCGCCCACACCGGACGAACTTCGCGCTGTGGGTGCTTTGCCCATTTTGGGCACCGAGCCCCAAGTGCTGCTTGAAGGCCATGTGTACCTGAGCGGTGAGATCCCCCGCCTCAGTAAATTTGAGCGGGGCTTTCGCGGCCATGTGCGCTTAGACGACCAAGGCCAGTGGGTGCCCGACCCCCTGATCATGGACGAGCGTTACCTGGCTTTTAACGTGCAAGGTCTGGGCCTGTTTGCTTTTTCGGCCTGCTCGCATGCGGGCATCGTCAACGTGGCCTTGGACATGCGTGAACGGTTTGCGGGCCAAACCCTGCATGGGGTGATGGGGGGATTTCACTTGTCTGGGGCCAATGAGTCGGTGATCCAAGACACCGTCAAGGCCTTAGCCCAGTTTGACATGGCCATGCTGGCGCCTGGCCACTGCACGGGCTGGCGGGCGGTGTCGGCCTTGGCCGCTGGCTTGGGTGAGGACAAGATCGTGCCCACCGCGGTCGGTCAGCACTACGTGCTGCAAGCGCGCTGAGCGCAAAGCAGCGCAAAGAGGCTGGCAAATGTGGCGGTTTGTGTCGGGGAAGGGTTCATTGAAGGATTATCGGCGCCGGTGTGGCAACGCTTACCGCTGTGCCTACACTGAGACTTTGTCACTTGGATGGAGCAGAGCCTGTGCAAGACTTTGAGTTTGATTTGTTCGTGGTGGGTGGCGGCAGTGGCGGCGTGCGCGCGGCCCGCATGGCCGCCCAGCGCGGCGCGCGCGTGGCGCTGGTCGAAGGCGGCGCCATGGGCGGCACCTGTGTGAATGTGGGCTGCATCCCTAAAAAGCTTTACAG
>Ga0209442_1000539_pt1 | contig 22280 bp, 26 predicted proteins | sample LauGreSBDMM110DD_2_FD_187565 | JGI IMG/M metagenome (GOLD analysis project Ga0209442, IMG submission 187565) | Freshwater lake microbial communities from Lake Michigan, USA - Sp13.BD.MM110.DD (SPAdes) (version 2) | ecosystem: Environmental > Aquatic > Freshwater > Lake | place: Lake Michigan...
CTCACCCCATGCATAGCGTGTAATTAAATCTTGAAATTCTGTATTCCAAGAATTTTTATTTGCTTGTGCACGATCCACATAAGCATCGCCTAACACTTCACGACGTACTGCCATGCCTTTTTCAAAACGTTCTTTATCGTTCATGATGATGGTTCACTAAAGAATTACTCAAAAATTATGATGGATTTTTATCTAACAAAAAATCGACTACCTGTTGGGTAAAGGCTTGTGCCACTTCCCAGTTCGAGAGATGAGCTGCGTTTAACTCAACATAACGTGCACCCTGAATTGCACGCGCAATCAACTCGCCATGTTCAGGCGGTGTGGATTTATCATGCTTACCAGCTATGACTAAGGTGGGTGCAACGATACGTGATAAAACGGCACGCTGATCCATATCACGCACCGCAGCGCAATTAGCAACATAGCCCTGAGCTGAAGTATTACTGAGCATGGTTCTGACTCTATCAACTTGCGCTGGTGCATGCGCTAAAAAATCTGCGGTAAACCAACGACCTAATACATCTTCAATAATAGAAGCCACTCCTTCTTGTTGCACTTTCTTAATGCGTGTATTCCACATTTCAGGCACACCAATTGCAGCACTGGTATTACATAGCACTAAATGATCAATACGCTCAGGTGCATTCACACCCAACCAAATACCTGTCATGCCACCCATAGATAAACCACAAAAATGAGCGCGTGGGATTTTAAGATAATCCATTAAAGCCACTACATCGCTACCTAATTGCGCAATCGTATAGGAACCCGGCATCACTTCTGACTGACCATGACCACGTGTGTCATAACGTAAAACTCGAAAATGTTCTGTAAAGGTCTCAAATTGTGGCAACCACATATCGAGTGTGGTACCTAATGAATTAGAGAGTACTAATACAGGTAATGCTGCATCACCTTCAAATTCATAATGCAATCTGCCTGTGCCTGTATCAAAGTAAGGCATATCTAGTCTCCATGAGAATGATGAACGGACTTGCGATGTTCGTGTGTCGCTAACACCTTCTCTACAAATGCACTGGACTGACCTGTATAAGCAAGCGAGTCAAATAATCTTTCAATCTCTATCACAGACAGATGGGCTGTACATTGCTTATCCGCTTTTAATACATCGATTAAATGACTATTCGTATTCACTGCTAATGTACAAGCCTCCTCTAATAAATGATGCGCTGCTTCTTTACCAATGTGCTGCGCTAAAGCAAGCGATACCGCTTCTGCCATCACTAAACCGCGTGTCACATCGATATTGCTGCGCATCTTCATAGGATTCACCTGCAAGCCGTGCACAACAATATTCATTTGATTCAATGCAGCTCCGCATAAGCTCACTATCTCTGGCAAGGTATCCCATTCAGCTTGCCATCCACCCAAGGCACGCTCTTGTTCTTGCACCATACTAGCCAACATCGTTGCAACTAATCCAGGTACACGATGTGCCACAGCGAGCACTGCTGCACATCCAACGGGATTGCGTTTATGTGGCATAGCAGAAGAACCACCGCGACCAGATACAGTAGGCTCAGTTAATTCAGCAATTTCAGTTTGGCTATGCAAGGCAATGTCGCGTGCAATTTTCCCCAGACTACCTGTAATCAAACCTAACGTTGTTGCTACTTCAGCGAGTCGATCACGTTGTGTATGCCAAGGCATATCAGGCAATGCAAGATCTAATTCTTGTGCCAACTTACTGGCTACGTTTAATCCTTGCTCACCCAAACTCGCTAACGTGCCCGCTGCACCTCCAAACTGCAGCACTAAAAGACGCGACTGACATTCTGATAAACGATCTTGATGCCTATGCATCGCATCTAACCAACTCGCCGCTTTTAATCCGAATGTGAGTGGTAATGCATGCTGCATCCAAGTGCGCCCTATCATCACCGTATGCACATGTTGTTTTGCTAGCGTCGCTAAGGCATCACTCAAACTAGTAATGTCGCTTGCGATGAGATTAAGCGACTGACGCAATTGCAATATGCTGGCAGTATCAATAATGTCCTGACTGGTTGCACCCCAATGTACATAACGGGCTGCATCGGCATCTTGTTGCGCAACACAGTGTGTTAATTGCTTGACCAATGGTATAGCTACATTACCTGCTGCAGCTGCATCATCAATTAATTTAGGAATGTTGATTTTCTCAGCCTTACAGCAAGCTTCTATAGCTGCCACTGCTTGAGATGGAATAATCTTTTGTGCTGCTAGCACTCGTGTTAATGCAGCTTCCACATCTAACATCGCTTGCACAGTTTGCGATTCTGAAAAAATATGTCGCAGTGCTGTTGTGGAAAACATGCCAGAGCTAAGTTGAGAAATTGCCATAAGAATTTATCTAGTCTTTAAATCAAATTGTAAAGAACACAGTTTCATTCTCGCCACCCAAGGCTATGTTCCAATGAAAAACATTAGGATTATCTTTAGTAGTGCTAGCCACTAAAGTATGACGTCGCTCAACTGGAACGTGTTTTAATACGAGATCATGACTATGATCACCATCTGGAAAATAAACCCGTGTAACTAGCTGTTTAATCAAACCACGTGCAAATACTTGCACCATGATATGCGATGCTTGTATTGAGCCATCATGATGCGGAACAGGTCCAGGCTTAATGGTGGAAAAACGAAAACCACCTTGTTCATCGGTAGATAGTCGTCCAAAGCCCATAAAATTTTGCGTTAATGTTTTTACTTGATGATCATCCGTATGCGCATATTTACCATGCGCATTCGCTTGCCAGATTTCTATCATGCCATCGGGTATGGGCTGTCCATCTACATCAAGTAAACATCCTTGTAAAACAATATGCAGTCCTTCTGTTTCTGGTATCACTAAGTTTGATGTCGTTAACCAATCTAATCCTATATGTAGATAAGGACCTACGGTTTGCGATGGCGTCGTGATGTGTTGACTTATCGTCGTTGCTGGCTTCGTCATGTTATTTCTCCATGGGCGTAGCATCACGTCCGCGCAACACAATATCAAACCGAAATCCCAGTGCAAATTCAGGTTCAGTTAACGCCAACTCAAATGTAGAAATCATGCGTTCTCTCGCACGCATATCTGGCACACTGTTATAAATAGGATCAAGGGCTAATAAGGGATCGCCAGGAAAATACATTTGCGTCACGAGTCGCGTTGCAAAAGCATGTCCAAATAAAGAAAAATGTATGTGCGCAGGACGCCATGCATTGACATGATTACGCCAAGGATAAGCACCAGGGCGAATTGTCAGAAAACGGTAATTACCATCTTCATCGGTCATCGTGCGCCCCGTCCCTGTGAAATGAGGATCTAAGGGCGCATCATGGGTATCACGCTTATGTTGATAGCGACCCGCTGCATTTGCTTGCCACACTTCCACTAAAGTGTTGGGTACAGGTTTACCATCTTCATCCATCACGCGACCAGCAACAATGATTCGTTCACCTAGTGGTTCACCTGCATGTTGTTTGGTTAAATCATGATCAAGTTTTCCTACACGTTCGTGACCAAACACTGGACCTGTTAATTCCGATAATGATTGCGGTAACAATATCAACGACTGAGTTGGTGATCGCTTAACCGTTGATGTATAAGCCGGTGTAAGGTAGTCTGGTTGACTACCTAGCGTGGGCAAACGAAATGAAGCAAGATCCGACATAGTGACTCCGTAAATACGCTAACAAGAGCGTGCGTGCTGTTTTATGGTTTAGACGCGCTCAATAATGAGTGCAATACCTTGTCCAACACCTATGCACATTGTACACAGCGCATAGCGGCCTTCTGTACGTTGTAGCTGATACATCGCTGTGGTGACTAAACGCGCACCACTCATTCCTAATGGATGTCCCAAAGCGATCGCACCACCATTCGGATTCACACGCGCATCGTTATCCGCTATACCTAATTCACGCAGTACTGCTAAACCTTGTGCTGCAAAGGCTTCATTTAATTCAATTACATCCATTTGATCTAGCGTTAAGCCAGTTTGCTGTAATAGTTTTTGTACAGCCGGTGCTGGGCCTATACCCATGACACGTGGTGCTACACCAGCCGTTGCCATTGCAACGATACGTGCCTTCGGTGTTAAGCCATGCTTCGCTGCCATCTCTGCATTTGCAATTAATAATGCACACGCACCATCATTCACACCAGATGCATTGCCTGCAGTGACAGTGCCATCAGGACGCACTACACCTTTTAACTTAGCTAATGCTTCTACACTGGTTGCACGTGGATGTTCATCCTGTGACACCGTGATGGGATCGCCCTTTTTTTGTGGAATCAGAACAGGCACGATCTCTTGTGCCAAGATACCCTCTGCTTGTGCTGCGGCTGCTTTGTTTTGACTTGCTACTGCAAATACATCTTGATCATGACGATTGATGTTGTAATCTTGCGCGACATTTTCTGCAGTCTCAGGCATCGCATCCACGCCATACAAAGCTTTCATTTGTGGATTGATAAAACGCCAACCTATGGTCGTATCAAAAATCTGCGCATTGCGAGAAAACGCACTATCAGCTTTACCCATCACAAACGGTGCACGTGTCATCGATTCCACACCACCCGCTATCATTAAACCGGCCTCACCAGATTTAATAGCACGTGCCACTGTGCCCACTGCATCCATACCCGAACCACATAAACGATTCACCGTGCCACCACCAATTTCTTGTGGCAAGCCTGCAAGGAGTAATGCCATACGAGCGACATTGCGATTATCTTCACCCGCTTGATTCGCGCACCCATAAATAACTTCTGAAAGCGCATGCCAATCAACTTGAGGATTACGCTGCATCAGCGCACGCAAAGGGATGGCGCCTAAATCATCTGCACGTACATCTTTTAATGCGCCGCCAAAGCGACCTATAGGTGTGCGAATAGCATCGCAAATAAATGCATCATTCATTGTTAGTCCGATGTGTTTGTTGGAATTGATTTGATTCTTCGTTACAGCTTAGCCCGCAATTAAGGCAACGCCAGTTAATTTTTCTAATTCTTGCAAGCTCAACCCTTCAGCGATATCGCGCACAATTAAACCATTGGGCGTGACATCCATGACTGCTAAATCGGTATAAATACGATTTACACAGCCTATGCCTGTGAGAGGATAAGTACAGGCTTGAACAATCTTACTTTCTCCTGCTTTGGTTTGATGATCCATCATGACATATACACTTTTAGCACCAATCGCTAAATCCATTGCACCACCGACTGCAGGAATCGCATCTGGCGCACCCGTGTGCCAGTTGGCTAAATCACCTTGTACTGATACTTGAAACGCACCTAATACACAAATATCGAGATGACCGCCACGCATCATGGCAAAAGAATCACCATGATGAAAATAAGAGCCACCTGTGAGTAAAGTGACGGGTTGTTTACCTGCATTGATGACATCTTCATCTTCCTCACCAGCTGCAGGTGCTGGACCCATACCTAATATGCCGTTTTCACTATGCAAAAATATGTCACGTGATTTATCTAAATGATTGGCCACCATAGTAGGCAAACCTATACCTAAATTTACATATGCACCTTCGGGAATATCTTGCGCTACGCGACGTGCCATATCGTCTCGAGAAAATCGTTTCATTTTTTTTCTCCTTCGGACTGCACAACACGTTTTACAAAAATACCTGGTGTGATAATTACTTCGGGATCTAATTCACCAAGTGCTACTACTTCATCTACTTGTGCAATCGTGCACTTAGCAGCCATCGCCATAATCGGTCCAAAGTTTCGTGCAGCTTTTCGATACACTAAATTTCCCCAACGATCTGCCTTCAATGCTTTAATTAAGGCATAGTCGGCATGAATGGGTGATTCCAACACATAGTGCCGACCATTAATCAAACGAGTCTCTTTACCTTCAGCGAGCAAGGTGCCATAACCAGTTGGTGAAAAAAATCCACCTATGCCTGCACCCGCAGCACGTATGCGTTCAGCGAGATTACCTTGCGGTGTGAGTTCTAATTCAATTTTCCCGCTGCGATATAAACCATCAAATACATGGGAATCCGTTTGGCGCGGAAATGAGCAAATGATTTTTCTTACGCGTCCTGCAGCAAGCAAGGCAGCTAAACCCTTGTCGCCATTGCCCGCATTGTTATTCACAATGGTGAGATCACGCGCACCTTGTTCAATCAGTGCATCGATCAACGCGCGTGGCATACCGGCATTCCCAAAGCCACCAATCATGATGGTGGCACCGTCATGAATATCTGCTACAGCAGAAGCCATGGAATTAAGGATTTTATTGACCAATTCTTTACCTTAAAGAAATAAGAATAAGGAAGCTTGCACTCTGCAAGCCGCCGTATTCCATGAAGTGACATAAATGATTATCGTCCGATAATCGAACAATAATCTGTTTATAGAACCGATCGAGTGTATAGTTCTCGCTAAGCTCTCGCAAGCGCACACTCAAAATTGTGTTCGGTGGCCGCACCGTTTTTCAAAGTGTTCTTTTTAAAACAATGTCACTGATAAGCAACGAAATCTATAGACCCCTTAACTGAACGAATTGAAACATGCGAATCAGATACAAGGATTATCAATTTAGCAGCGTATTCCGTTACGGTAAGTCGCCTGCACGTTGCAAGACTATGCCACGTGCAGTCAAGTAGTCCACCCAGTCTGTTCGTTCGAACCCTCACCTGAGTGAAATCATCATGCACAACTTCTCGTCACGTAATACCAATCTCGCTAATGCCAATCGATTAAATCCTGAGGCAAAAGTTTATATAAACGATCTTGAAACTGAAAATGAAACAGAGTCCGATATGGATCTTGAAACTGAAAATGAAACAGAAATTAATACTGAAACTTTAAAAGAAACCAATCCGGTTCGCGCACTCACCATTGCAGAAGAAATTGATGCATTAACTGATCCTAGTTTTATGACATCACTGGCGCGTGGTTTAGCCGTTGTTAAAGCCTTTAGTGACCAACGGCGCGCAATGACGATTGCACAAATCAGCCATAAAACTGGCATTCCACGCGCAGCAGTGCGACGATGTTTGTACACCTTAAAACAATTAGGTTATGCAGATTCTGAAGCAAATAATTTTTTCCTCAAACCTAAGATTCTCACATTAGGTTATTCCTATCTTTCATCTACTCCTCTGACTATTTCTGCTCAGCCTTGCCTTAATCAAGTCAGTCGTAGTTTGAATGAGTCATGTTCTTTAGCAGTCATGGATGAAGGTGAAGTACTCTACATTTCACGCTCAGCTACTTCACGTGTCATGTCAGTTGCACTGAATGCCGGCAGTCGTCTACCTGCGTATTGCACTGCATTAGGACGTGTGATGTTAGCAGCTATGACAGAGAGTCAACTCAATGACTATTTCTCTGAATGTGAATTACGTACTTATACGGAACGTACTCTCGTTTCTGAAGAAAAATTGCGTGTTCTTTTGCGTGATGTAGGACAAACTGGCTATGCCATCGTAGAAGAAGAATTGGAGATAGGATTGCAGTCAATTGCTGTACCCGTGCGCGGTGCTTCAGGGGCAGTGGTCGCTGCCTTAAATATCGCCACACAAACTACCCGAGTCACACGGCATCAATTAGAGCATGCGTTTTTACCGACTTTGCTCAATGCTGCATCTGAACTCTCGGTATTACTGCCTTAATATAAAAAAACCCCACCAGGTCTTAATGCGCAAGTCCCTGATTAGAGTCCAGGTAGGGGAGCCAAAACACAAAAGCCCGCAAAAAAGTACGCGGGCTTTTTCGCTTTTGATTGCGAGATCATGTAAAGCCATTCTTCCCGCTTGCTCTTAAGCTGCATTCTCAGCATAATTTGGAAATGCTACCATCCATAGCCCTCGAAAGTCACCGTCAGGCGATCGTACAGATCGTCGAGAGCCATAACGCCCTCAACCCACGTGTTTTCGGCTCAGTGGTCCACGGTGATGATCTCGAGGGAAGTGACCTTGACATATTGATTGATCCAACTCCAAAAACATCACTGATGGATGTAGCTAAAATTCAGGTCGAACTCGAAGCGATTTTGGGTGTAAAAGTGGATGTTTTAACACCTAACGCACTACCTGAAAGTTTTCGACATATTGTATTGGCGGAAGCGATTCCTGTATGAGCAAGGCCTGGCGAGTACCTGAATACTTGGAGCACATACTTTTTGCCATTAAGCGTATTGAACGCCATGTAACTGACGTTGATGAAATTAGCTTTTTACAAAGCGAATTACTGCAGGACGCAGTAGTTAGAAATATAGAAGTAATTGGTGAGGCTGCCAACAACATTCAACAAGTAGACCCAAGTTTTGCGAATGCTCATTCCGAAGTTCCATGGCAAGTCATGTACGCAATGCGTAATCGACTGTCTCATGGCTACGACAAGATTGATTTTGAAATGGTTTGGAAAACAGTATGTAATGACTTACCTACTCTTTACCTGTTGGTCAAGGCAGCAAAAGATACATACAAAAATTAATCGGCGCAGACTTTTAGTCGAGCTGATCGCGTACTTGCCAATAGCGCAGGTGCAAAAGGCATATCCGCAACCCAAATTTGTACCAAACCACCGAAAAGTTGCATTATGCAACTTTTGCTTCAATTACACAGCTTATTACAAAAAATGATATTTTTAATATAAGTCATTGATTTTAATGATATTTTAAGTCGCCTGTGTAGCTGTTAATCCGCAGGTCCCTGGTTCGAGTCCAAGTAGAGGAGACAAAATACAAAAGCCCGCAAAAGAAAGTACGCGGGCTTTTTCATTCGAATTACGCTACGCTCAGATAAGCCAATTCTCCGCTGTCACACCCGGATATTTATCGAAGTCCCTCAAATTATTGGTTACCAAAGTCACTGATAACGCCTTCGAATGGGCGGCGATCAACTTATCAAGATGATCCTTCTTGCTCTCGCTTGTTGCCATTCGAATCGGACCGTATGCCGCACCCGCATCCTGATCGAATGGCGCAACAGGAATGTCTTCAACTAGTGATGAGAGATTTTTGGCTTCACGCTTGGGATCTGCCGAAACTGAGACCCCATAACTGAGTTCGGCGAAAGTAATTGCTGACATCACCACCTCGCCCACGTAGCATTGCGCGAACCGCTCGGCAACTTGTGCTGGCTGATTTTTCATCAGATAAATACACATATTGGTATCAAGCATGTACTTAGGACTCACAGCGCATCTCGCTCCGCTTGCTCATGCTCCCCACGGGTTTCGACGAAAAACTCCGGCGAAAATCGTGCAAATTTATTGAGTACTTTTCCAAGCGTTTTTCTTGCAGGTCTTATACGAATCTCTTCTCCCTGACGCTCGATTTCCAGCTCAATATCCGTTCGCTCATATGCCAGATCCGAGGGAATCCGAACTGCCTGAGAGTTGCCGTTTTTGAAAATTTTTGTGGTGTGCATTGCCCTACCTCCGAGATCAAATTCACACCGACTGTATCGCAGAAAGGCAATAAAGTAAACACATGGATGTACAATTCTTTTGGGCAAGGTCCCCAGAGCTTGAACCTACCGCACAGAGAAATGCGCATTTAATTACACGCTCATCAAAATACACTGTAGAGCATTTTTTTTAATCATTTTTTTCATCATGCTGCGCTGTTAAGCGTTAGAGTAAATTCATTCAACTGCTTTATTCTTTTCACCTTCAGTCAATACCATTAACTGCTGACGAAATTCTTTAGGCGACAACCCAGCCTGCCGTTTAAAGAAACGTGTGAAATAAGCAGGATCAGCAAATCCCAACGTCTCTGCCACTGTTTTAATTGTTAAATTGGTGTAAACCAAATTTCGTTTTGCTTCCAACATAATGCGAGCATGAATTAAATCTAAAGCTGAGCGTTGTACAAACTCACGACAGACTGTATTTAAGTGCGCTGTACTAATACCAATTTTATTTGCATAAAACGTTAATTGATGATGATGCACATAATCTTGTTCAATCAGATTAGTAAATTCTGATAAATAGCGACGAGCACGTTTAGGATGCTCACCAGCGCGTGGCTGCGTTGACTGCGCTTGTTGCATAAGACTAGCTAACACCACCGTCAAACTCGATTCGATTAATTCACGTCTGTATCCCTGTTGTTGTTGATACTCCTTCATCAACTTACGCAACATCGCTTCAATTAAAGAACGCTCTTCATTTTCCTCTAATATAAAAACACGGGCTGCTGATTCACTTTGTAATGCCGTACTTAAATCTGTACCTAGACTTTCTAATAATGGATAAGCCAGTGTGATGACAATGCCTTGTGCATCCGTTGAAAACTGAAAGCCATGTATGCAATGTTGAGGCACGATTAATATACCGCCCGCTGCTAGCTCCCCCTTCCAGTCATCGAGCTGCAACAACGCCTCACCTTGCTCTAGCCATAACAACTGCAACAAGCCGTGATGGCTGTGCGGCAAAATCTCCCAATTGTGCAAGCGACTACGGGTAGCAATTGCCTCGCAATGGAGTAAATCTGGCGTTAGCCACTGCTGCTCTTCACCATAGAGCTCATAAACTGGGATAGTGCTCTCAATTGTGTGCTTGCTAGTCATAGACGGAATTATTTAAAATTTCCACGAAATGTACAAGTTTTTATTCAGTAAGTCTATTCCATTAGCAGCGATTGCAGCCGATCATCGCCACAACTATTAAAAAACGCTAACTCATCGCACGGAGACGTATTCATGAAAACTCAGGTAGCCATCATAGGCGCCGGCCCATCAGGCTTGCTGTTAGGAAGATTGCTGGAATTGCAAGGCATAGACAACATCATTATTGAAGCTAAGTCGCCTGACTATGTCTTGAGTCGTATTCGCGCCGGTGTACTAGAACAGGGTCTGCAAAATTTATTACGCGAAGCAAAAGTCAATCAGCGTATGGAGAAAGAAGGCATGGTGCATGATGGCTTTGCGCTTACTTTTTCAGGTCGCGAAGAACGCATAGATTTAAAAGCTCACACTAGCGGCAAAACAGTCATGGTATATGGCCAAACCGAAGTCACGAAAGATTTAATGGAGGCACGTACTGCTTCAGGCTCTGTGACTTTTTATGAAGCAGAAGATGTGACACCGCATGATATGTATACCGATACACCCTCTGTCACATTTAAAAAAGATGGCAAATTACACACTATAGAATGTGAATACATCGCTGGCTGTGATGGTTTTCATGGCATTGCACGACAATCCATCGCTGCAGATGCAATCAAAATATTTGAACGTGTGTATCCCTTTGGATGGTTAGGCATACTCTCACGCACTCCTCCTGTATCGCATGAACTGATTTACGCCAATCACGAACGCGGCTTTGCTTTGTGTAGCATGCGCTCCGCTATGCTGTCTCGCTATTATGTGCAATGCAGTCTTGAGGATAAAACTGAAGCTTGGTCTGATGAACGCTTTTGGGACGAATTACGTGCTCGTCTACCTGAAAAAACTGCGAGTGCCCTCATCACGGGTCCTTCTATAGAAAAAAGTATGGCGCCATTACGTAGCTTTGTTGCCGAGCCTATGCAATTTGGGAATTTATTTTTGGTTGGTGATGCAGCACACATAGTGCCGCCCACTGGCGCCAAAGGATTGAATCTCGCTGCGAGTGATGTGTATACGCTTTATCACATACTGCGTAAGCGTTATAAAGAAGGCAGACTCGACCTGATTAAAAAATATTCAGAAATTTGTCTACGTCGAGTGTGGAAAGCTGAGCGTTTTTCTTGGTGGATGACGTCTATCCTGCATAAATTCTCAGATGACCCCTTTAATCAACGTATTCAGGAAGCAGAACTAAGTTATTACACCAGTTCCGAAGCCGGACGCACCACGATTGCTGAGAATTACGTGGGTCTGCCGTATGAAATCATTGAATAAATCGTAATAAATAGTAGTTTAGAGCTAAATATAAGGTACATTTCGTTCGAGTCCATTTCTGTCTTGATCTGACTTAAATTTTAGTACCACTTTATAAGAGAGTAATTTTGTTAATCTGTCTTAGAAAGGAGTACTTCTTATGCCCAAAGGTCAACGCCTTAAACCAGAACAAATCGTCACGCTTCTTCGCCAAATTGATGTCCTAACCGTCAATGGAAAGAGCCTAGCCCAAGCTTGTAAAGAAGTCGGGACTGTTGAGCAAAGTTATTATCGATGGCGCAAGATATATGGTGGCATGCAAGTCGATCAAGCCAAGAGGTTCAAAGAGATCGAACTAGAGAACGTGCGCTTAAAGAAACTCGTGGCAGATTTATCCTTGCGTGAAGTCATGCTCAAAGACGTCATCAAGGGAAACTTCTAAGCCCTGCTAAGCGTAAGACAGCGGTGCAGTCGCTCATTGTTAAGTACGGTATTTCAGAACGATCTGCCTGTCGCTTAGTAGGGCTATCAAGAAGCGCTTGGCGCTATATGCCTATTCCTAGAGATGATGAAACACCAATAGAAGCTGAAGTAATTCGTCTTGCAGGTCTTTATGGTCGATACGGCTATCGTATGGTGGCTGGCTTAATGCGACAGGCTGGCTGGCATCAGGCAACGACAGCAAGAGTGGCAAGGATATGGCGTCAAGAAGGATTAAAAGTTCCGCGCAAGCAAGCTCCTAGAGGAAGACTGTGGGGTAATGATGGTAGTTGCGTACGGCTTCGTGCAAGCCATCCTAATCATGTCTGGAGTTACGACTTTGTCTTTGTACGGGATGCCTACGGAGGCAAGATTCGTATGCTAACAATGATTGATGAGTATACGAGACGGTGTTTGACAATTCACTGTGCAAGGAGGATTGGTGCGATACAGGTAATTGAACAATTAGCCGATGTCATGCTTATTAATGGCATACCTGAATACATCCGATCTGATAATGGACCTGAATTTATAGCCAAAGAGTTGCGCAAGTGGTTAGGAGGTATCGGTGTGAAGACTGCTTATATTGAACCAGGAAGTCCTTGGGAGAACGGTTATTGCGAGAGCTTTAATGGCACCTTAAGGGACAATTTACTCGATGGTGAAATCTTTTATAGTCTCAAGGAAGCAAGAGTGGTTGTTGGGGAGTGGGTCAAACATTACAACGAAATTAGGCCACATAGCTCTCTTGGATATAAGCCGCCAGCACCTCAAACGCTAGTGCCTAGATTCGTCCAAAAGCAGGCCGTATCAATCCAATGATTTATGATGTAGGACTCTCTTATCTTGTGGCACTAAACTGACAGCAGATCAGTGTGACTAAGACACTCTTTAATTCTATGACAGTGCCCGTGTTAACAACCCATTAAACCCACCACAAAGTTATCGATGTTTTTTAAACTGGGGGCTGGCGATAAACCATCACTGGGATAGCACTATGTGCAAGCACACGTTGTGTTTCACTACCCAATAACAGTTTATCCAGCCCGCGGCGGCCATGAGATGCCATCCAAATTAAATCGCATGCACTTTCATTTGCCGTTGAAATAATTTCTTCATACGGATGTACAGCGCGCTTAGTGAATACAACACAATTTACACCTGCGGTTTTAGCCTGTTCTTCTAATTTTTTCACTGCTTGCTGTGCCATTTGATCTTGCGCTTCTTCATACTCACTCAAATCAACCATCGCGCCTGCTTCTGGCATGAGTAAAAAAGGATAGAACTGCGCTAATGACAATCCCACTAATGAAGCGCCACTTGCTGCAGCAAATTCTATCGCTGCACTGGCAGCAGCAATAGATAAAGGTGAGCCATCGGTCGCAACTAATATTTTTTTAAACATAGCAGCCTCTGAATGAATGTTATTAATCGACGATGCTGACTCTAGCAAAAGAGCTTAAAAAAAATTTGACTTGTATCAAAACAATCTGAGAGGTACTTCATCCATGGCTGCGATCTGTTCACGTAACTCTAAGATACGATCTTGCCAGTAATGCATGGTATTAAACCAAGGGAAAGCAAGTTGAAAAGCAGGATCATCCCAACGCATTGCTATCCAATAGGAATAATGCAACAAACGTAATGTTCGTAATGCTTCGATTACATGGAGTTGACGTGGATCGAATTCAAAAAAATCTTCATACCCTGCGAGCAAATCTGATAACTGTCGTGTCCTATCGCCTCTCTCACCCGATAACAACATCCATAAATCTTGTATTGCAGGTCCAGTACGACTATCGTCAAAATCCACAAAATGCGGACCTGCATCTGTCCACAATACATTCCCACTATGACAATCGCCATGCAACCGCACAGTTGCAATATCCCCTGCTCTTGCATAACACGCTTGTACTGCTTCCAATGCTTGTGCACTAACGCTTTCCCAAGTTTGCTCTAATTCTGCAGGAATAAAATTATGTTCTAACAACCATGTGCGGGGTGAGATGCCAAATGACTGCGTATCTAATGTAGGTCGCGCTGTATAACTCTTGAGCGCACCGATAGCATGAATGCGCCCCATTAACCTGCCCATCCACTCTAAGGTGTCAGAACTTTCTAAATCTGGTGCACGTCCACCCTGACGTGGAAAGACTGCAAATCGAAAGCCCTGATAATGACAGAGTGTTTCACCATGAAAGGCTAAGGGTGCAACCACAGGAATTTCTTGTTGCATGAGTTCATGTACAAACGCATGTTCTTCCAATATGACGGCATCACTCCAGCGATGGGGGCGATAAAATTTCACCACTACCGGCTCTGCCTCATCTCTACCGACTTGATAGACCCGATTTTCATAGCTATTTAACACCAACAGACGGCCATCCTCTTCTACGCCTACGCTGGCTAAGGCATCCAACACCATCTCCGCTGACAGCGCGGCAAAATTCTGTTGGTCTGGTACTGCATTCGCCTGCGCACTAGGCACGTCGTTATTGTGGGAATTATTCGGGGAATTGATAGGCTTATTCATACGCGCATTGTATGCGCAGCCAAAAATTGTGTCTAAGCGGTTACACTGATGTTTTAGCATGAATAAAGGCACATCCATGTCCACAGAACCGCTACTTACCGAGCAGGAGTTCGAGGAGCTCGATCATTTTTTATTATCCGATCGCTGTGGCGATGATGCCATGACCATGGATTCATTACATGGTCTGTTGACTGCTATTGCGGTGGGGCCAGAAGCAATAGCAACTGCTGAATGGCTGCCTAAGGTATGGGGATCGGATCCGGATCAAACGCCTTCCTTTAAATCCGATGCAGAAGCCAAGCATATTCACAATCTCATGGAACGTATGCTTGAAGATATTATTGTCACATTAGATATAGCACCGAATGATTTCGAGCCTTTGTTTTGTGAATATGAATGGAAAGGTAAACGCATACTCGATGCGGAATCATGGGCTTGGGGTTTTATGGAAGGTGTGAATTTACGCACTAGCGCATGGCAGCATTTATGGGATTCACCGCAAGCGACTTTATTAAAACCGATTTATTTACTCGGCGCAGAAGAAATAGAAGAAGAGGAAGTCAAACTGGTGGATGATCCTATTAAATGCCATAAATTAGCCATAGAAATAGAAGCATCCATCATCCAAATTTATCGTTTTTGGGGTCGTAAAACTACAAGACATTAATTACTTATAAAAAAAATTTAAAGCTTGATGAAATGTTCGCGGTAGTAACGCAACTCTTCTATTGATTCAATAATATCGGCTAGTGCTGTATGCATTTGATGTTTTTTAAAGCCCGCTGCTAATTCTGGCTTCCAACGCTTGCATAATTCTTTAAGCGTAGAGACATCTAAATTTCGATAATGAAAAAACGCCTCTAGTTCTGGCATACCGCGCACCATAAACCGTCGATCCTGACAAATAGAATTGCCACACATGGGTGATTTACCAGCTGGTACATATTTCTTCAGAAAAGTTATTAATTCTGCACTCGCCTGTACCTCGGTGACAGTAGAGGCTTTAACTCGGTCTATCAACCCAGAACGTCCGTGCGTGCCTTTATTCCAAGCATCCATGCCATCCAACAGCGCATCGCTCTGATGAATCGCAAAGACTGGCCCTTCTGCCAAAATGGTTAAGTCAGGATCTGTTACCACTGCTGCTACTTCGATAATTCTGTCCTTATCCGGATCTAGGCCGGTCATTTCCATATCAATCCAGACCAGATTAAATTCATTCGGGCGGTTAGCATCAGGCGTGGGAACATGCGTTTGTATAGCTTGTGACATAATTGCTTTCTATGTTGATCCGCCATGAATGCGGCTGATAAAACGATATTTTCTCATAGGGACAGTATGAATACCGTAAGCTTTTCATTCCTTTTTGCAGCCATGCTATTAGCCACGCTAGGCGTCAAACTTTGGTTAAGTGCACGCCAACTGCGTCATGTGGCGCAGCACCGTGATCACGTTCCAGCCCAATTTGCACAAAAAATCCCCCTCGCTGCCCATCAAAAAGCAGCTGATTACACTATTGCTAAGACCCAGTTCAATATGATTCTGTTGGTGGTCAATACCGCTGTTCTAGTGGGCTTTACATTACTCGGTGGTTTGCAATGGTTATCAGAGCAGATTTCCACTCTAGCTGGTGATGGCATGGTGTATCAACTCGGTTTAATAGTTGCTGTCATGCTGATATCAAGTGTGATTGACTTGCCCTTTGATTACTACAAACAATTCACTTTAGAAGAAAAATTTGGTTTCAATAAAATGAAACCTGCTTTATTTTTTACTGATCTGATTAAAAATACTTTGGTCAGTGCGCTGATTGGCCTGCCTTTAATTTGGGTCATCCTGTCGGTGATGGAAAAAGCTGGTGATCTCTGGTGGCTATACGCTTGGGGAATTTGGTGCGTTTTTCAAATTTTTATGTTGGCTTTTTATCAAAGCGTGATTGCGCCTTTGTTTAATAAATTCACACCACTAGAAGATGCTTCACTACAAACACGCATAGAAGGATTAATGCAACGTGTAGGTTTTGCTAGCAAAGGTTTGTTCGTGATGGATGGATCGCGTCGTAGCGCACACGGTAATGCCTATTTTTCTGGTTTTGGTGCAGCTAAGCGCATCGTATTTTTTGATACCTTACTCGCGCGACTTGCACCGAGTGAAATCGAAGCAGTGTTGGCACATGAATTAGGCCATTTCAAATTACGCCATGTGATTCAACGTATCGCTATCGTGTTTGCGCTATCACTAGGTTTTCTTGCATTGTTGGGTTATCTTAAAAATCAACTTTGGTTTTATCAAGGCTTAGGTGTTACCCCTATGCTGAATGCCAGCAATGATGCAATGGTATTAATTTTATTCATGTTGAGCTTGCCTGTATTTACCTTCTTGCTCTCACCACTCACATCTATTCGTTCACGCAAACAAGAGTTTGAAGCTGATGCGTTTGCTGCTCAACATAGCAATGCGCAAGATTTGATCTCAGCCCTAGTTAAGCTGTATGAAGATAATGCATCAACCTTGACGCCTGATCCTTTACATTCAGCTTTTTATGATTCACACCCACCTGCTAGCCTAAGGGTGCAACGCTTACTGACCCAATAACATGCTTACACACGCCGCGTTACAGCAGCAATCTTGCAAGCATCTGACTGTAGGTGCAACGCAACCAGAGATTGCTGCTGCTATGGCGCTGCTCAGCTTTTGGCAAGTCGAACATGAAACAATCATTCGACAGTTCGCTTTCAAAAATTATTATCAAACTCTAGAGTTTGTTAATACGATAGCTACTATCATTCATCAAGAAGATCATCATCCTGAACTCTTGATTACCTATAACCGCTGTACTGTAAGATTTAACACGCACTCTGTAAATAATGGAGCAGGTGGCCTCTCACATAATGACTTCATTTGCGCAGCAAAAATAGACGCCGTATTTGAAGAAAAAAATTTAGTAAATAATGGCTGAGGCAGTTGGCTTAATTATCGCTGCGCATGGCCGCCATTATCTGGCGCAATATGAGGGTAAATTAATTCAGTGTGTGACCCGTGGTAAAAAAAGTGATGTCGCTGTGGGTGATCATGTGGATATCAGTTTCACCTCACCTGATCAGGCAGTGATTAATGCGATTTTGCCGCGCAAAACTTTTTTATATCGTTCTGATCAATATAAATCTAAGCTGCTTGCCGCAAATGTCACGCAATTATTTATTGTGGTGGCAACCGAACCTGGCTTTACCGATGATTTAGTCTCACGCGCTTTAGTCGCTGCTGAGTCAGCCAGTGTGAAAGCGCACTTAATCTTAAATAAAATTGATATCAGCGCTGCTTTGCCTGCTACACGACAGCGCTTAACGGCTTACACACGGTTGGGTTATCCGGTACATGAGGTGAGCGCTCAAGTTAATCCCGCAGCTACTCTGGAAATTTTACGCCCCCTGTTAGCAGGACAATCGACGATCCTAATTGGTCAATCCGGTATGGGTAAATCTTCATTGATTAATTTACTGATTCCCGATGCACAAATCGCTGTCAGAGAAATTTCTTCTGCTTTAGATACTGGCAAACACACCACCACCTTTACCCGTCTTTACACGATAGATGATGAAACGAGCGTGATTGATTCACCGGGATTTCAAGAGTTCGGTTTATATCAACTCTCAGAAGGCATGCTAGAGCGTGCATTCCCAGAATTTGAAGCGCACTTAGGACAATGTCGTTTTTATAATTGTCATCATCTTAACGAACCAGACTGTCCGATACTGCAAGCCGTCAAAGAAGGCAGCATCTCTTCCGCCAGACATGGTCTGTACCGTCAATTACTGCATGAAGCCTCACAAAAGCTGTACTAAATCCTGAAATCTTGTTGGTCTTGTAGACTGCCAGAGAGATTTTGTTTGCTGATGTAAATCTCTTATAATCATGGACTTACCTTCTTCGGCGGCAGGCGCCTGACTCGCCGCCGTTTTTCATTTATGGCAATAAAACATTATCTACAATTTGCTGATTTCAGCCTCGAGGAATATACCTATCTCATCGAGCGCACAAAAATCATCAAGCAAAAATTCAAAAGCTACGAGCCCTATCACCCACTGCTAGACCGTACGCTAGTAATGGTGTTCGAAAAAAATTCTACTCGCACTCGTTTATCATTTGAAGCGGGCATGCATCAGTTAGGTGGCGCAGCGATTTATCTCAATACTCGCGATAGTCAGCTTGGACGTGGTGAACCCGTAGAAGATGCTGCACAAGTGATGTCGCGTATGTGTGACATCATCATGATTCGCACCTTTGGTCAGGAAATCATAGAACGCTTTGCTGCGAATTCACGCGTGCCTGTGGTGAATGGTCTCACCAATGAATATCATCCCTGTCAGGTATTTGCTGATGTATTCACTTACATTGAACATCGTGGATCAATTGCGGGTAAATGCGTTGCTTGGGTGGGGGACGCTAACAACATGTTGTATTCATGGTTACAAGCTGCTGAAGTATTTGGCTTTCACTTAAATGTTTCTACACCAGTTGGCTACGATATCAATCCTGCCTTAGTCTCACAAAACAATTTACGCTATACGGTTTTTAAAAATCCGGCTGATGCATGTGCTGGCGCTGATCTCGTGACAACCGATGTATGGACTAGCATGGGATATGAACAAGAAAATGTAGCTCGCTTAAAAGCCTTTGATGGTTGGATAGTGGATAGCGCAAAAATGCAGCGCGCTAATCCCGATGCACTTTTCATGCATTGTCTACCCGCACATAGAGGTGAAGAAGTTGCAGCTGAAGTCATCGACGGTCCGCAATCGGTTGTTTGGGATGAAGCAGAAAACCGTCTACATGTACAAAAAGCTTTGCTTGAATATCTGGTTCTCGGCAAAGTGTAACAAGTAAAAAATTTTAATATTTTAGCTTCAAGGAATTGTAAAAATGAGCGACATCAATAAAGTAGTACTGGCTTACTCTGGTGGATTAGACACTTCTGTTATTTTGAAATGGCTACAAGATCACTATCACTGTGAAATCGTGACCTTCACAGCCGATCTCGGTCAAGGCGAAGAACTCGAACCAGCACGTACTAAAGCCATTAAATTTGGTATCAAACCAGAAAATATTTTTATTGATGATTTACGTGAAGAGTTCGTTAAAGATTTTGTTTTCCCTATGTTTAGAGCTAACACGGTCTATGAGGGTGAATATTTATTAGGTACTTCGATTGCGCGTCCTTTAATTGCTAAGCGTCTCATTGAGATTGTGAAGAAAACCAATGCCGATGCTATTTCTCATGGCGCAACCGGTAAGGGTAATGATCAAGTGCGATTTGAACTTGGTGCTTATGCCTTAATGCCGAATGTAAAAATCATCGCACCATGGCGTGAATGGGATTTACTCTCACGTGAAAAATTACTCAAGTATGCAGAAGATGCCGGTATAGAAATCGACATGAAACATAAAAAAGGTGGCGCACCCTACTCGATGGATGCCAACCTTTTACATATCAGCTTTGAAGGTCGCCATTTAGAAAATCCTAGCGCAGAAGCAGAAGAAACCATGTGGCGTTGGACAGTGAGCCCTGAAGCTGCACCTGATAGCGCTGAATATCTAGACCTTGAATATGAACATGGTGACATCGTTGCTATTAATGGCAAACGTCTCTCACCTGCAGCTGTCTTAACAGAATTAAACCGCTTAGGTGGTAAGCACGGCATAGGTCGTTTGGATTTAGTAGAAAACCGTTATGTGGGTATGAAATCACGTGGTTGCTATGAAACCCCAGGCGGCACCATTATGTTACGTGGTCATCGTGCGATTGAATCCATTACGCTTGATAGAGAAGTCGCACATTTAAAAGATGATTTAATGCCGCGCTATGCTTCATTGATTTATAACGGCTACTGGTGGTCACCTGAACGTGTGGCGATTCAAACTTTGATTGATCACACACAGCATAATGTGAATGGTTGGGTACGCATTAAACTCTACAAAGGCAATGTGATTGTAGTGTCACGTGATTCAAAAACAGATTCATTGTTTGACATGAACATCGCGACCTTTGATGAAGATGGCGGCGCTTACAATCAAGCAGATGCAGGCGGTTTCATTAAGCTGAATGCTCTGCGTATGCGTATCGCAGCTAATGCGCGCATTAAACGTGGCAAATAATTTTTAGCTTATTTTTTATTTCACTTAATTTTTTCTTTAAAACTATGACTACTCAAATCGATCACGTTTCCGTCGTTAAAAAATCTAATGTTTTTTTTGATGGCAAATGTATTTCTCACAATGTCATCCTCGCCGATGGCACAAAAAAATCAGTAGGGATTATTTTCCCTGCCACCTTAGTGTTTAATACTGGTGTTCCTGAAATTATGGAAATCACTGCAGGCAAATGCCGTGCGCGTGTAAAGGGTGAAACGGAATGGAAGAATTATGAAGGTGGCCAGAGTTTTAGTGTGCCTGGCAATTCTAGTTTTGAAATTGAAGCTTTAGAGTTGGTCGACTACGTTTGCCACTTTGGCTAATTTTTTTACAGTACCACTGGTTCACTCTCTAAACTGACTCCGAATCGCAGAGCGACATCACTTCGTATGCGCTCTGCCAATGCTAGTATCTCGGCACCAGTCGCAGCACCGCGATTAATTAATACCAAAGCTTGTTTGTCATGTACTCCTGCTGCACCTAAGGCTTTACCCTTCCAACCACATTGATCAATTAACCAAGCCGCAGCAAGTTTATAACTGCCATCCGCTTGTGCATAACTCACCAGTTCTGGATAACGTTGATGTAAATCTATGTTTACCGACGCAGTCACAACTGGGTTCTTGAAAAAACTACCCGCATTTCCTATCACGGAAGGATCCGGTAGCTTGCGTGTTCGTATCGCTACGACTGCAGCACTTATCTCAATAGCAGTGGGATGGGGAATGTCACTCAACTCTTTTGCAAGTTCAGCGTAACCTAACTGAGGTTGCCATTTCATTGGTAAGGCGAAGGTCACATCCAAAATCACTGCGCGTCCACGTAAGCGATGTTTGAATATGCTATCGCGATAACCAAATTCACATTCCTCACGTGAGAGTGCATGTACTTCGCCATCTTCAAAATCAAAATAATGTAGCGAATGAAAATGCTGCGATAACTCACTGCCATAAGCGCCTATATTTTGTATCGGTGCAGCACCTACTGTCCCGGGTATGAGCGATAAATTTTCTAATCCACCCCAACCTTGCTCTAATGTCCATTGCACCAAGCTATGCCAGTTCTCGCCTGCCTGCGCCTGCACAAGTCTTAGGCCATCTTCTTCACCCAACAGGCTGATGCCACGATTCATCATATGCAGCACCAACACATCTAGATCACGAGTAAGTAAGAGATTACTGCCACCGCCTAAAATCAAACGCGGTAGTGCTGCTAGGACGGTATCCTGCCGTAT
>Ga0209442_1000544_pt1 | contig 22140 bp, 23 predicted proteins | sample LauGreSBDMM110DD_2_FD_187565 | JGI IMG/M metagenome (GOLD analysis project Ga0209442, IMG submission 187565) | Freshwater lake microbial communities from Lake Michigan, USA - Sp13.BD.MM110.DD (SPAdes) (version 2) | ecosystem: Environmental > Aquatic > Freshwater > Lake | place: Lake Michigan...
GTTTGCAATATCCATTTAATCTTCCTCCACTTCTTTAACTTCAAGTTCAAATGGCTTAGAAGACAACATGTCGCCTCTGGCATCAAGGGTTGCTGAAACTGATAACGGTGCTGGTGTTCCATCAGGCAATAGCGCTGGAACATCTACCGCATTATGAAGTGCATAAACACCTGAACCTGGAAGGCCAGCAGCTGTTGCAAGTGAAGCGCCACGGAATCTTGCAATCGATTGATCGCGTTGTGCAGTGCGAGACTTAGTAGATGTGCTGTGCGCGAGAACCATTGCACCAAGTGCTGCAGTAATTAAGAGTGCGGAAACAACTTCAAAGGCCCAGACATATTTAGTAAATAACTCGCTTGCAATTCCTTGAACGTTGCCATTGGCATTCGCTTCTCTTAGCCCGATTGCTTGAACACCTAAATTAGAGCGAGCGATTAGCGAAATTATTAAGCCACCTAGACCGATTGCCGCTGTGATTGCTGCTGGTCGTTGGCCACGAATGTTTTCAACTAGGGAATCCGAAGAATCCACACCAACTAACATCAGAATAAATAGGAACAACATCATTACTGCGCCGGTGTAAACAATAATCTGAACAATTCCAAGGAATAGCGCGCCCTGTGCAATGTAGAAAATTGCCAATGTAACCATTACCCAAGCCAAGAGAAGTGCAGAATGAACAGCTTTCTTTACAAAGAGCATTCCGAGCGCTGATACAACTGCAAGGGGCGCGAGAATCCAGAACATAATTGCTTCTGGGGCAAGAGTCCTACCTACTTCAAGAGCCAGGCTATCCATTAGATCCGCCCTTTATATCGCCACGGTAATAATCAATGTGCGTAGTTCCTGGAGCCATCGGATGTGGAGGTTGCAACATCCCTGCCTTTAACGGCGCCATTAAATCTTCTTTCTCGAAGATTAACTTGGCACGTGATTCATCAGCTAATTCATATTCATTTGTCATAGTTAGTGCACGAGTTGGGCAGGCCTCAATACATAGACCACAGAAAACACAACGCAAATAATTTATTTGATAGACCTTGCCATATCGTTCACCTGGCGAAAATCTTTCCTCTTCAGTATTTGATTCACCTTCAACAAGAATCGCATCTGCTGGACAGGCCCAAGCACAGAGTTCGCATCCAATACATTTTTCTAGACCATCGTCATAGCGATTTAATTGGTGGCGGCCATGAAAACGTTCTGCGGTTGGCTCTTTAACTTCAGGATATTGAACAGTATTAACTTTCTTAAACATTGTAATAAAAGTTACCCAGAAGCCTTGAAGTTGCTTGCCAAAGCTCTTTGCTTCCTGACTTTCAATTGGTGCATTTGCTTTCGCTGCAGCTGTTAAGCCGAGATCATTTGAGCGCGGAGTTAATGAGTTATCCATTTATTTGCTCCGTTCTATTACTAGTAATTTTTCCTGGAATTGCAGGAACTGGAAAACTTGGGGTAGATACCTCGCCGATTGCATCTTCGCGTTCACGACGTTTCTTAGATGACTCAAAGAGGCTGGAGCCAGCAAGAATAAGAAGGATTACTCCGAAGCTAAATCCGATAACAACTGCTCGTGGTGCACCTTGTTGCGAAAGAACGCGCATGGTTGCAACAATCAAGATCCAAATTAAAGAGAATGGAATCAAAACTTTCCAACCAAATTTCATGAATTGGTCGTAGCGCAATCTTGGAAGAGTTCCCCGTAGCCAAACAAAGATGAAGAAGAAGAAAACAACTTTTGCCAAGAACCAGATAACTGTGAACCAGCCACCAAGCCAGCTTTCAGTAAAGCCAAGGCCAGGCAGTGCGTGATATCCACCCAGGAATAGCGTTGTTGCAAGTGCTGATACCGCAACAATATTTACATATTCAGCTAAGAAGAAGAGTGCGAATTTGAGTGATGAATATTCGGTATGGAAACCACCAACTAGTTCGCCTTCGGCTTCAGCTAAATCGAATGGTGCACGGTTAGTTTCACCAACCATTGAAATTGCATAGATTACAAATGATGGGAATAGCGTTACGCAGAACCACCATTGATTTTGAGCAGCAACAATTTCACCGGTCGACATTGAGCCTGAGTAAATAAAGACCGCAACTAGCGAAAGTCCCATTGCAACTTCATAGGAAATTACTTGGGCACTTGAGCGAAGGCCACCAAGCAATGGATAAGTCGAGCCTGAGGACCAACCAGCAAGAACAATTCCATAAACACCAACTGAAGCAATCGCAAGAACATAAAGCACGCCAACTGGAATATCAGTTAGTTGCATAACAGTTTCATGGCCAAAGAGATTTACTTTTCCAGAGAGCGGAATAACCGCAAATGACATGAAGCAGGTTGTAGCGCTGATAATTGGTGCGATAACAAAGACGATGCGATCTGCAGCTTTTGGAATCAAATCCTCTTTAAGCGCAAGTTTCACACCATCTGCAAGTGATTGGATTAAACCAAATGGACCAACCCGGTTGGGTCCAAGTCGTTGTTGCATACGTGCAACTAATCGACGCTCTCCCCAAACTGACATAAGAGTTGCAAGAACACAGACAACAAATATGAGTAAACCCTTAACCAGAATTATCCAGCCCGGATCGGTAGCGATTATTTCTGCATTAGTCATGCCTTCACCACCGTAACTTGGCCACTTACAAATCCCAGATTCGCAATAACTTGGGAATCAATTGAATTACGTGGCACCCAAATATCGTTGTCAGACATTTCGCTGATTTCAATCGGAAGTTTAAGTGAACCTAAATCTGATGAGATTGAAATTAATTCGCCTTCGCTTACGCCAATTTTTTCTGCTCTTGTCCTTGAAATTCGGGCGCTTGCTTTGCGGGCAGTACCAGCCAAGTTTGCTTCACCATCTTGCAAGGTTCCAAGATCCAGCAACAATCTCCAAGAAGTTAAGTTCATTTTTCCTTCTGCGGTAATAGCTTTAGCGGCAGAAGTCTTTTCGAATGAAATTGCCGCACCATCCCAATTGCCAAGCGCTGCTATTTCGCGTGCAGTTGCTGCAACCGTTGGCAAATTAATTGGTGTTCCCATTTCATCTGCAATCATCGAAAGAATACGGACATCACTTCTTGAAAGTGAATCTGATAACGCCTTTTCAAAGGCCCGGGCGCTTCCTTGCCAATCTTGGAAGGATCCACTCTTTTCGATAACCGCTGCAACAGGTAGAACAACATCTGCTACTGCAGTTACTGCGCTGTGGGTGATTTCAAGTGAAACTACAAAGGAATTAAGTAATTGAGAGAGCGCCGTATTAGAAATATCTAATGGATCAACGCCGCCTATTACAACTGCATCAAGATTATTAACAATTAATGCATGCAATATTTCAGAAGTAGATCGGCCAGGATTGGTTGGAAGTGAATCAACTGCCCAAGCGGCTGCAACATCCACTCTTGCACTTGCTTGCGAAACTGGTCGACCACCTGGAAGAAGTGTTGCGATAGCGCCTGATGCAATTGCACCTCGTTCGCCAGCACGACGTGGAATCCAAGCTAACTTGGCACCAGATTTTTCAGCCAAATCTACGGCTGCAGAAAGCCCGCCAACTTTTTCGCCAAGGCGTTCGCCGACCAAAATAACGCTCTTGAAAGTTAGCCCTGAAATCGAAGCGATATCAGAAACAAGTTCTGCCTTTAATTTCACAGAACCGCGACTTGCAACTGGAGCATCACTTATAACTGTAAGAGCTCGCTTTCTTAATTGCTTATAGATACGTAGAAAAACTATTGGTGATTCTTCTTCTGGCTCAAAACCAAGTAGAACAACTTGATCTGCCTTATCAATATCTTTGTATGTTGTCTTTAGCCCAAGGAGAACGCTGCTTAAGAATGAAGTTTCTTCATCAGAGTGTGGGCGAGAACGGAAATCAATGTCATTGGTTCCAAGTGCTACGCGAGCAAACTTGCTGTAGCCATAAGCATCTTCAACTGTTGCTCGGCCACCAACTAATACGCCAGCGCGCTTACCTTTCAAACCTGTTGCAGCAAATGCAATTGCTTCTGGCCAAGATGCCTCGTGTAACTCGCCATCTTCGCCGCGAATCATTGGCGAAGCAACACGTTCTCTGCTTGTTAAATATTTAAATGCCCAACGTCCCTTGTCGCAATTCCACTCTTCGTTAACTGAAGAATCATCGCCAGCAAGGCGACGTAAAGTTTTTCCGCGACGAATATCGGTACGCATTGCACAACCTGATGCACAGTGTTCGCAAGCAGAATCAACTGAAACTAAATCAAATGGACGTGCACGGAATCGATATGAGGTTCCGGTAAGTGCGCCAACTGGACAGATCTGAACAGTATTTCCTGAGTAATAAGACTCAAATGGATCCTCTTCATAAATTCCCACTTGTTGCAGTGCGCCACGTTCATTCAAAGTAATGAAAGGATCGCCAGCAATTTGTTCTGAGAAACGAGTGCAGCGGGCACATAAGACGCAACGTTCGCGGTCAAGTAATACTTGAGATGAAATTGAAACTGGTTTTTCAAATGTTCGCTTAACGCCTTCGAATCTAGATTCTGGTCGACCAGCGCTCATTGCCTGATTCTGTAGTGGGCACTCGCCGCCTTTATCGCAGACCGGACAATCAAGCGGATGGTTAATAAGAAGGAATTCCATAATTCCGGCTTGAGCTTTTTCTGCAACTGGTGAAGTTAATTGGGTTTTAACAATCATATTGTTTTCAACTGGAATTGTGCATGAAGCTTGTGGCTTAGGGAATGCGCGACCATTTATCTCAATATCAACTAAACACTGACGACAAGCACCTGCTGGTTCTAATAGCGGGTGATCACAGAAACGTGGAATCTGAATTCCTAATTTTTCTGCGGCGCGAATAACTAGAGTGCCCTTAGGGACTGTTACTTCAAAGCCATCAATAACAACAGTAATCATTTCAACTGCTGCTTGAGTTTCAAGCAGTGCTTGTTCAGGTGTCATTTATGCACCAACCGTCTTGAATAGTGTTGAAGCGACAGGATCAAATGGGCAACCGCCATTGCGTTGATGCGCAAGATATTCGTCACGGAAATATTTAAGTGAGGAGATGATTGGGGCAACGGCGCCATCTGCAAGTGCACAGAATGAACGACCAGCAATGTTGTCGCATAGATCAAGAAGCTTTGCAAGATCAGCTTCGGTTCCCTTGCCATCTTCAAGATCTTGAAGCATTTGAACTAACCACCAAGTTCCTTCGCGACAAGGTGTGCACTTGCCACATGACTCGTGTTTATAAAATTCGCACCAACGAAGCGTTGCACGCACTACACAAGTAGTTTCATCAAAAATTTGAAGTGCTTTTGTTCCAAGCATTGAACCTGCTGCAGAAACACCTTCGTAATCAAGTGGCGTATCTAAGTGTTCATCGGTAAACATTGGAGTTGATGAACCACCAGGAGTCCAGAATTTAAGTTTGTGTCCTGTACGAACCCCACCAGCAAGTTCTAGTAATTCGCGAAGCGTTATTCCAAGTGGTGCTTCAAATTGTCCTGGATTATTTACATGTCCGGAAAGTGAGTAAAGCGTGAAGCCTTTGCTCTTTTCAGTTCCCATTGTTTGGAACCATTCGACGCCATTTTTAATAATTGCCGGAACTGAAGCAATGGATTCCACATTGTTAACAACAGTTGGCTTTGCATACAAACCTGCGATAGCTGGGAATGGTGGACGCAGCCTAGGTTGACCACGGAAACCTTCAAGTGAATCAAGTAGCGCAGTTTCTTCGCCACAAATATAAGCACCGGCACCAGCATGCAATGTAAGTTCTAAATCAAAGCCTTTGCCACCAATGTTTTTTCCAAGCAATCCAGCTTTATATGCATCTTCGATTGCCTGTTGCACGCGACGAAAAACGTGGACTACTTCTCCGCGAAGATAAATAAATGCATGATTTGCTCGGATCGCATATGACCCAATAATTATTCCTTCAATTAAAACATGTGGATTTGCAAGAAGAAGCGGCATATCTTTGCAAGTTCCTGGTTCAGATTCATCGGCATTAACAACTAAATAGTGTTCTTTGTTATCGCCTTGTGGGATAAAACCCCACTTGCTTCCAGTTGGGAATCCTGCGCCACCGCGACCACGCAAACCTGAATCTTTAATCATTGAGATTACTGCGTCAGGTTCCATAGCCAAGGCTTTTGTTACTGCTTGATATCCGCCAGCACGTTTGTAACCTTCAATAGTGAATGAATCTTTATCATCCCAATTCGCTGAAAGGACTGGAGTTAATTTGCTCATTTATTTTCCACCCTTAGCAATTTTAAGTCCGAGCAGCGTTGCTTCGCCGGCAGATACACCTTCGTTAGCAAGGCCATCACTTAAACCGGCAAGTACTTCGGAATTCTGTTTCCATGTGCGAAGAGTCTTTGGTCCACGTGTAGGTGGAGTTGGATTTCCAGCACGAGCGCTATCAACTAAATCTTTTACACTTTGTGGAGTTTGGTTGTCGTAAAATTCCCAATTCACCATTACAACAGGTGCGTAATCGCACGCTGCATTACATTCAATTCTTTCAATAGAGACTTTGCCATCTGCTGTTGTTTCATGATTCTTAATTCCTAAATGGGTTTCTAATGAATCATAAATTGCATCGCCGCCCATAACCGCGCACAAGGTATTAATACAAACACCTACGTGATATTCGCCAGCCGGCTCAGTGCGGTATTGGGTGTAAAACGATGAAACCGCAGTTACTTCAGCTGTTGAAATTTCTAATAATTCTGCAATCTTTTCGATGCCGCGTGGGGTTACATAACCATCAAGTGCTTGCACATAGTGAAGTAGTGGCATTACTGCAGAACGAGATCTTGGGTATCGGGCAATTATTGAATCCATTATTTTTAATTGATCGGGAGTGAAATTCATTAGCGATCAACCCCTCCCATAACTGGATCGATTGATGCAACTGCGCCAATAACATCGGCGATCATTCCACCTTCGGCCATTGCGGAAGTTGCTTGAAGGTTATTGAAAGAAGGTTCGCGGAAGTGAACTCGGTAAGGACGTGTTCCACCGTCAGAAACTAAGTGAACTCCAGTCTCGCCACGTGGCGATTCAACGGCTGCATAAACCTGGCCAGCTGGAACTCGGAAGCCTTCAGTAACTAATTTAAAGTGATGAATAAGTGATTCCATCGACGTTCCCATAATTTCGCGGATGTGTTCGAGTGAGTTACCCATTCCATCGCTACCAACAGAAAGTTGTGATGGCCATGCAATTTTCTTATCGGCAACCATTACTGGTTGACCTTCAGATTTATCTAACTTGTCGCAAGCTTGTTCAATAATTCGAAGTGATTGTTCAAGTTCTTGCATACGAATCAAGAATCGACCATAAACATCACAGGTGTCAGTTGTTACAACATCAAACTCATAATTTTCATAGCCACAATATGGATCAGTCTTTCGAAGATCCCATGGCATTCCAGCAGAACGAAGAACTGGGCCGGTAATTCCAAGCGTTATGCAACCAGCAAGATCTAGGTAACCAATCCCCTTGGTTCGCATCATCCAGATGGTATTTCCTACTAATAACTTCTCATTATCTTTAAAGTTGTGACGCAACTCTTTAACAGTTTCCCGAATCTTTGCTACTGCGCCTTTAGGAAGATCTTGTGCAACTCCACCAGGACGAACATAAGCCATATTCATACGTAGGCCAGAGACCATTTCAAAAACATCTAATACTTTCTCACGTTCGCGGAAGGCAAAGATCATTGGTGAAAGTGCGCCAAGTTCAAGGGCTCCGGTGCCAAGTGCAACCATGTGTGATGAAATGCGATTTAGCTCCATCATGAGAACGCGAATTTCACTCGCCCGTTCTGGAATGTCATTTGTAATTCCGAGAAGTTTTTCTACGCCTAAACAATATGCAGTTTCATTAAATATTGGTGCTAAATAATCCATGCGGGTAACAAAAGTTACGCCTTGAGTCCAGGTGCGATATTCGGTGTTCTTTTCAATACCTGTATGTAAATAACCGATTCCAGCACGTGCTTCGGTAATTGTTTCGCCTTCAAGTTCAAGAACTAAGCGAAGAACTCCGTGAGTAGATGGGTGTTGTGGTCCCATATTTACTACAACGCGTTCTTCTTTTGTCTGTCCAATTTCGGTTACGAGTGAATCCCAATCGCCACCAGTAACTGAATAAACGCGACCTTCAGTTGTGTCGGTTGCTGATGCGTATGAATCGCGTGTTGTCATCGATATGACCTGCGTTCAGATGGTGCAGGAACTGTTGCGCCTTTGTATTCAATTGGAATTCCACCAAGTGGATAATCTTTACGTTGCGGATGACCTGGCCAATCATCTGGCATCAGAATTCTGGTTAAACCAGGATGTCCATCAAAAATTATTCCGAACATGTCCCATGTTTCCCGTTCGTGCCAATTGTTTCCGGCCCAAACTTCAACTAGTGATGGAAGATGCGGATCAGAATCTGGAACGCTAACTTCTAAACGAATTCGACGATTGTGTGTCATTGAAAGTAATGGATAGACCGCATGTAATTCACGGTTCTTATCTTCTGGGTAATGCACGCCATTTACACCTAGACAGACCTCAAAACGTAATGATTGGGTATCGCGTAATTTCATAGCGGTTTCAAATAATCTTTCGCGCTTAACATGAAGTGTTAATTCGCCACGATCAACAATGACTTTTTCAATTGCATCACTGAATTCTGGATATGCGCGTTCTAATTCATCTGTAACTTCATCAAAATAACTTCCATACGGGCGTTCACTAGAACCAAAATTTGCAGCACTACGAACTAGGCCACCGAAACCTGATGTATCACCAGATCCACTGGCGCCGAACATTCCAATGTTTTCACTCATGCGAGCAAGCCTTTTAATTGGTGAGTTGGCCTTGCAGCAAGTGCTGCAGCTTCAACTTCTTGAATAATTTTTTCACGGTTGACGCCAAGTTTTTCACTGCCAATATGTTCGTGCAATTTTAGAATTGCATCCATCAGCATTTCAGGACGAGGTGGACACCCTGGTAAGTAAATATCTACTGGAACAACGTGATCAACACCTTGAACAATTGCGTAATTGTTAAACATTCCGCCTGAAGAAGCACACGCACCCATGGCAATTACCCATTTAGGTGCAGCCATTTGATCGTAAATTTGGCGAAGGACTGGTGCCATTTTATTTGAAACTCGACCAGCAACAATCATTAAATCAGCTTGGCGAGGAGATGCGCGGAAAACTTCCATACCAAAACGTGCTGCGTCATAACGTCCGCCACCAAATGCCATCATCTCAATTGCGCAACATGCAAGACCAAATGTTGCAGGCCAAAGTGAGTTCTTGCGCATATATCCTGCAAGTTTTTCAACTGAAGTAAGTGCAAACCCAGCTGGTAACTTCTCTTCTAGACCCATGGATTTAATCCCATTCCAATCCGCCGCGACGCCAGACATATGTATAAGCAACAAAAACTGTTGCAATAAAAATTACCATTTCAACTAATCCAAAGAGTCCTAGTTGATCGAAAGTCACTGCCCAGGGATACAAGAAAACAATTTCAATATCAAAAACAATAAACAGCATTGCAGTTAAGAAATATTTAACTGGAAAACGTCCGCCACCTGCTGCTTGTGGAGATGGTTGAATTCCGCATTCATAAGCTTCTACTTTTGCTCGGTTATAACGTTTTGGCCCAGTAAGTGCGGCTGCAACAATTGAAATAACACCAAAGCCAAAGCCGATTGCGCCAATTACCAGGATCGGTACGTATGGGTTCACGGCAAGGGAGTCTACGGGTTTAGGCGTTGTAGGTCACAATTTACAAATCTCAAATCCGCAAGAGTTGTAGGACATGTGGCACCAATCACGGCTTTACACCCGTATGAATGGCGACGATTCCAAAGGTTAGATTTTTCCATTGGACACTTCCAAAACCCGCGGCCTTCATCAATTCGGCAAGGCCATTCTGGTTGGGCCAGGCCAAAATAGATTCGGCTAGATAAACATATGCATCGGGATTAGATGACACTTTCCTTGCGACCGTTGGAAGTGCGCGCATTAAATAACGGAGATAAATTGTTCGAAAAATTTTATTAGTAGGTTGCGAAAATTCAACAACAACCATTCGTCCGCCAGATTTTAAAACTCGAAAAGATTCTCGTAGTGCTTTACTTGTATCAGAAGTATTTCGTAATCCAAATGAAATAGTTGTTACATCAAATTCATTATCTTTAAATGCAAGTGCGAGCGCATCACCTTGAGTAAATGCTAAATCTGGATGTCGTTTACGACCGGCATCTAACATTCCTTTTGAAAAATCAAGTGGTATGACATCTGCACCAGCATCTGCAATTGGTCGACTTGAAGATCCGGTTCCTGCTGCAATATCTAATATGCGCATTCCTGGTTTTGGTGCAATAACTTCGGTTGCTACTTTGCGCCAGGCTTTTGTTCTACCAAGGCTAAGTAAGTCATTGAGTAAGTCATATCGCCGGGCAACGCCATCGAACATGGCTGAAACCTCTTCGGGTTCTTTGCCTAAATCAGCTCTACTCACGCGTATATTCTTGTGGTGTTAGGCTCCGACCACAAATTATAAAAGGGATCGAGGTTGGCAAAATGGTTCAGATTTCACAAGTAAGCACCCTTAGGTCTGCGATTATTCCTCGCACTTCGGCCGCATCTCAAATCTCTTTGATTCTTACTGGAACCGTATTTCTTACTTTGATGGCTCAAATTTCTTTTCCTATTCCTGGATCTCCAGTTCCATTCACTGGTCAAACTCTCGGCGTTCTACTTCTTGGAACTGCATTTGGTGCTGGTCTTGGATTTAGCACAATGGCTTTTTATTTATTAATGGGAATAGCTGGCGCACCAATTTTTGCTTCTGGTTCTAGCGGCCTAGAGAAGGTTGTTGGTGCTACCGGTGGCTATCTAGTTGGAATGTTGATTGCCTCCCTTGTCGTTGGCACATTGGCTGGTCGTAAATGGGACCAAAAAATAAGAACTGTAATACCGACAATGATTATCGGAAATGCAATTATCTTTACCTTCGGCTTAATTTGGCTGCATCAATACACTGGCGAAAATTGGCAATGGACTTTTGAAAAGGGACTTACCCCATTTGTTCTAGGTGAACTAATTAAAATAGCAATTGCCAGCACTGCGCTTCCTGCAGTATGGAAATTTGTTTCAAAGCGTTAACAACCAAGATTTAAATAAAAGTGCCGACTAATATAACTACTGAACTTCTTGGTGAACATCCAGCCCTAGATTTGATTGCAACTGAATCAGAACTCTCTGCGTCTTGGATTCGTGGCGGCGATGGTTTGATTGGTTTTGGGGAATGGAAGAGCACCAGCGTAAAAGGTAAGAATAGATTTATAGATGCCCGAAAATGGTGGCACGAACAACTAGCTACTCTCAAAATCCAAAATACCGTTCATGGCAGCGGAACTGGGCCAATACTTTTCACATCATTTGCCTTTGATCCAGCAGAAGAATCAAAACTAGTAATTCCAGAATTAGTTATTGGAAAACGTGGAGATAAGTCTTGGATTACTTGGATTGGCGATAAGAATCAGCCAACAATTTCAATACTAGAGAATTCAAAGTCAATTGGTGAAGTCGTTTTTGAAGCTGGCGCCCTCTCTGATGCAGAATGGAAAAACCAAGTTGCTAGCGCAGTTACTAAGATTAAGAATGGCGACCTAGAGAAAGTTGTTCTAGCGCGAGATTTAATTGGCAAGAGCGCTGAAGTCATTTCAAAGCGAAATTTAATCTCCTCTTTAAGTAAGAATTACCCATCAACCTGGGTCTTCCTTGTAGCAAACCTGATTGGTGCAACTCCAGAACTATTAGTTAGATTAAATAAATCACTAGTTACATCAAGAATTCTTGCTGGAACTATTCGTAAATCTGGTGATGAGGCCAAAGACCTTGGTCTGGCTGCATCTCTTGCAAAATCATCGAAGGATCTGGAAGAGCATGAGTATGCGGTTCGATCTGTGGCTGAAGCGCTAGAGCCATTCTGCTCATCTGCAAATGTTCCAGAATCACCATTTGTTCTGCACTTAGCAAATGTTATGCACTTAGCAACTGATGTGACCGGAGTTTTGAATGATGCAACAACACCAATCGATATCTTCGCACTTATATCTTCGCTGCATCCATCTGCCGCAGTTTGTGGCACGCCCACTCAGGTGGCAAGCGCTGTTATAAATGAATTGGAAGAGATGAATCGCGGCCGTTATGCCGGACCGGTCGGTTGGATAGACGCACGTGGAGATGGCGAAATTGGAATTGCTCTGCGGACTGGTGAACTTTCTGAAGATGAAAAATCAATTCGAATCTTTAGTGGATGTGGAATTGTTGCTGGTTCTAATCCAGAAGATGAATTAGCAGAGAGTCAGGCTAAGTTAAGCCCGATGCGGACTGCGCTAGAAATTCGAGCATAAGTTTCAATTAAATTCTTTGCCATTGACTGGCGGGTTGGGACTTCAACAATCACAAAATGCAGCCCAGTTTTATTCTGCGAGAATGTGTAATTGATATCTGAAATTGATTTGACCTTAGAAACACTAATTTGAAAAGCGGCAATAACCTTTTCAAGATCCTGATTTTGTGGCGTTGCAAACATCTCCTCAAATCCTGCTACTCCAGCTTGTGGCAATGTAGAGAAAATTCCACCGCCATTGTTATCAATTACAAATATCGTTAAATTATTTGCTGGTGGTGCAAGCAGAGCAGTTAAATCATGTAAGAAGGTTAAATCCCCGATAACCGCATAGGTGCGTTCAAAGCTATTTGATATGCCAAAGATTGTTGAAAGATTTCCATCAATTCCAGCTAATCCACGGTTAGCAAAAACATTTATGCCATTGCGAGGCGTTGCAAACGCTTCGATATCTCTTATAGGTCTTGATGCTCCGACAAAAAGTGCAGAGCCTTCTGGAACGCCAGCAGCAATTGCTGTTAACGCGCTCTGTTCACTCCAACTTTGGTCCTGCGAGATTGCAACACCAGCGAGGTTTGAAATTTCGTGCCAATCTGAAATCCAACTTGGATTTAGCGAAGTTACTTCTAATTTAGGAAGTGCGAAAAATACTTGAGAAGCTGTTCGCTTGGTATCAATTGTAGAAATTCTTGGATCAACCACAAAGGACTTTGTCGCAATTGCAACAAAACTATTAATGCTCCGCGATAACGTGGTGCGGCCAATTACTATTGCAAAATCTGCCTTCAAGTAATTTCGAGTAGCTTCATCGCTCAGCATTGCGCTGGCATGCTTAATCGAGTTCGCAAAAGTTAATGGATCTTCAGCAATTACTGGCAGCCCAGAGGCTTTTACAAACTTTTCAATATCCGCAACTGAAATAGTTCCGTGATCATGGCCGATAACAATCACACCATTCCCGGTTACAGATAGCGATTTAGCGCTTTCAACTTCAATCTTTGGTGGCACAATCTTTAATCCAGTTAACCAATCATTCGAGTTATTGGGGAGCAGCGGTTCATCAAATTGAATATTTAAGTGAGTTGGACCGTTGCCTAATTCGAAGGTAACGCCAGAAACTAAATCAAAGGCTGGGATGTTTGGAAACATGCCAACTTGATTTGTTGTCTGGTTTGCACCAGTTTTGCGCAACCGTTCTGGTCGGTCAGCGGTTATTGCAATTAATTTGTTGCTCCCATGCCAGGCCTCTAACAGTGCCGGATGAAAATTAGCTGCCGCAGTTCCGCTAGTACAGATAACGGCAACATGTTTATCGGTTGCCTTAGCAATTCCAAGTGCGTAAAAAGCAGCACCGCGTTCATCTAATTTGATATGCAGCTCGATAATTCCATGAGATTTAGCTTCATTAAGCGCAATTGAAAGTGGTGCATTTCTAGAACCTGGTGAAACCACAAAATCACTTATGCCAAGTTCGATTAAGTTACGGATGGTTTGACGGGCTAGATCAGTTGCGCTGCTCACGTTGCCACCTTTCACCAAAACCATTTTTCCAAATTCTTTCGATGCGATTCTGCCACCAAAGTCTACGGTCTGCAGGTGCCAAATATTTAGCCACCAATTTCTCGTCAGGCGAAGTCCGATTCACCGCGATAGTGCCAGCAGTTATTTCAAGTGCCGGAAATACAACATCACTCTCTAAAAGTGAGAGAGTTGCTAGCCCGCAATCAAAATTTAGTTCACTCTGGTTTGCCGCTAATGCGAGCCCATGTGAAATTCCAATTCCAGTATCTAATGCACTTGAAATAACTGCAGGTAATCCAATTCGAGAAATCAATTCGTTAGCACGAACCATGCCACCTGAAGGCGCCCACTTTATGATTGCGATATCTGCAAATTCTTTCGCATCTGTAAAATCACTGGATAAAGCTGTTCTAATGGCTTCATCTATTGCAATCTTCATCGGAATCTCTTCTTTTAATTTCCTTAAGTCTTCAATTTCTAAACAAGGTTGTTCGATATATTCAAAAACTTTGCCAAAGCGTAGATAGTAGTTATAAAGGTTTAACAAAGCAGTTTCAAGGTTCCAACCGCCGTTAACATCTAATCTAATTTTAAAATCTGGGTTAAAGTCCAGAGCCGCTTCGACTAATTCGCAATCGTTTACAAAATCATCTACCTTGATTTTTACTGTCTTTGCACCGGGAAATCTCTGTAGGATTTCTGGTACGCGATCAATTTCTACCTTAGGCAGCGTGGCATTTATTCCAATAGAACTTCTTTTCAACTCTGGCCACGGAATATTTGCGCCTTCTAGCGCTGCATATAACCACTGCTCTGCTTGCGCATCGGAGTATTCAATAAACGGTGAGAACTCACTCCAACCTGCAGGCCCACGAAATAACGCAGCTTCGCGAACGGTTACGCCTCGAAAATTTGTGCGTGTAGGTATGGCAACAACAGTTAGATCAGTGAAGACCTCATCTAGGTGCCACATTTTTAGTTACGGGCGCTTTGGAAATTTATTGAAGTTCGGTTCGCGATTCTCTTTAAATGCATCGCGACCTTCTTGACCTTCTTCTGTCATATAGAACAAAAGTGTGGCATCGCCAGCAAGTTGTTGAACTCCTGCAAGTCCATCATCTGCAGCATTTAATCCTGCTTTTAATAATCTAAGTGCCATTGGCGAATGTCTTAACATTTCACGGCACCAAGAAACAGTTTCTGCTTCAAGTTCACTTACTGGAACAACAGTATTTACCAAACCCATTTCAAGTGCTTCTGTTGCATCATATTGCCGACATAAGAACCAAATTTCGCGAGCTTTCTTCTGGCCAATATGTGCGGCTAATAAGCCAGCGCCATATCCACCATCAAACGATCCAACCATCGGTCCGGTCTGACCAAACTTTGCATTATCGGCAGCAATTGTTAAATCACAGACAACATGCAAAACATGTCCCCCACCAACAGCCCATCCAGCAACCATTGCAACAACTGGTTTCGGTAATCTACGAATTTGAATCTGTAAATCTAAAACATTTAGTCGGCCAATACCTTTTTTAGCGAGTGGATCGTTTCCTAAATATCCATCATCACCGCGAACATTTATATCCCCACCAGAACAGAATGCTTCAGTTCCAGCGCCGGTGAAAATAATGACTCCTACGGAATCATCATCACGTGCAAGGGAAAACGCTTCTTGTAATTCAAAGAGTGTCTGTGGCCGAAATGCATTGCGAACTTCAGGTCGATTAATTGTTATCTTCGCGATGCCTTCAGCAACTTCATAAATTATGTCCGAAAAAGCCTCGCCACCAGTTTCAATAATCCATTTGGGAATGGTTCGACTACCTGGTTCGCGCTTAAAGGGTTTGCTCACATTTCCTCCTACAAAATATATAGATAGCCTACGCGGGTCATGAAAACTTCGGTAATTGATATCGGGCTCCAATGGGAGGCGCCAGCGCTGACCCTTGCCCTTTCGGAAGTATTTAACCAAGGCGAAGTGGCCCAAGTCATCGTGAATACAACTGGATCTTCCGGAATTCAAAAGCGAACCCTGCTTTCAACAGATGCAATTGGAAAGTCTGCTGAATTATCGAATGCGCAAGTTGGTGCAGAGCCTGGAAATATTTGGTCACTCCTACTACCAATAAATCATGTTGCTGGATTAAATGTATTAGCCCGAGCAATAAAACTTGGAAGCGAAGTTGTAAGTGTCAATGAAACTGCTGATTACACGGCAATAGTTCCGACCCAATTACATCGCGCGCTATTTGGTGATGCCAAACTTTTGGAACATCTACAGAAATGTAAGTCGGTCTTAGTTGGTGGAAGCCCTGCCAGTAAAACAATTTTAGAAGCAGCAGCCAAAGCGGGAATAAAAGTTGTTACAACATATGGAATGACTGAAACTTCTGGTGGCTGCGTTTATAACAACAAGGCGCTTCCTGATGTTTCGGTCAAAGCTGATGAATCTGGTCTGCTCATGATTAAGGGGCCAATACTTGCTAATGGTTATGAAAACAATCAAGAACTTTGGAATGAGAAGTTTAAAGATGGCTGGTTCCTAACAAATGACCTTGGCACAGTTAAAGATAATGAAGTACAGATTATTGGTAGGGCAGATGATGTAGTCATTTCAGGTGGCGAAAATGTTTCTTTAACCTCTATCGAGATTGAATTGGCTGCTAATTTTCCTTGCGTGAAATTTCTTGCAACAGCCATTGCAGATGCCGAATGGGGCCAGAAGATCTGCCTAATTTCAGATTATGAAATAGATATAGATCAAGTAACACAAGTTCTAAAAAACAATTTAGGAAAACAATTTGTCCCCAAAGAATTTCTGGTAGTTAAGCAAATACCTGAAATTGGAATTGGCAAACCAGACCGTGTCAAAGCCAGCCAGTTATTCCTAGATAAGCAAAGATAAGCAGATGAATATTTGGATTGCGGGTGCAAGACCGCGCACACTTCCAGCTGCGATTGCTCCGGTTTTAATTGGTACTGCACTTATAAACACTGATGGTCAAAAAATAAATTGGCTCAATGCCCTTCTCGCCTTAGGTGTTGGTTTAATGCTTCAAATAGCGGTTAATTATTCAAATGATTATTCCGATGGAATCCGCGGAACCGATGAGGTTCGAGTCGGGCCAGTCCGTTTAGTTGCAAGTGGATTAAAGACCGCAACCCAAGTAAAGAGAGCGGCCTTCTTAAGTTATTTTCTGGCTGCGCTTTGCGGCTTAATTCTTTCTCTTAAAACCTCACCAGTTCTAATTCTGGTTGGTGTAATCGCAATTATTGCGGGTTGGAATTACACCGGTGGAAAAAATCCATATGGCTACAGCGGCTTTGGTGAATTTTCGGTATTTGTTTTCTTTGGCTTAGTTGCAACGATGGGTTCTTATTTCGCACAATCACAGAAAATTACCTGGCAATCGCTCTTGCTTGCGATACCAATGGGAGCTTTATCTTGTTCGATCCTCGGTTTAAACAACCTGCGAGATCGCCCAAAGGATGAATTGGTAGGTAAGAAAACTTTGGCTGTCCGCCTTGGTGACTCTGGAGCTAGAAAATTCTTAGTTGCACTGTTGCTACTTGCCTTTGCCGCTTCACTCGCTGCCGTAACGATTTCACCTTGGACCTTAATTGTCTTAGTAACGCTTCCTTTCTATTACATTTTAATTAAGGGCATTTCCGGTGGCCTGACAGGCTCCGCCCTTGTTCCCCTCTTAAGTAAGACGGGCGAGCTGCAATTGCTGACTGCGCTGTTGATAACGTTCGCGCTAACCCTGACAAAGGCTTAAACTTCTCTTATGCGTTTACTCTTCACCATCTTTGTTCTAGCTCTCTCTTTTTATGCCTTCTTTGATTGTGCCAGAAGCCAACAAGAGGAAGTTCGTCGATTACCTAAATGGGCTTGGCTACTACTTATTTTTCTTTTCTCATCAATCGGCGCGATTGCATGGTTCGTCTTAGGAAAACCACGACGCAATCCTGGTCCTGGACGTGGTGGTCGCGGAAAAATAATTCCACCAGATGACGATCCAGATTTCTTGCGCAAGCTTTAAAGCCCGCTAATTACCTACAGCCCGCTATATGTGTGCTTCCCGGTTCCCCAAATATTCACATACACATAATTAAACAAGAATGTTGATCCGGCGAATAAACATAACCAAGCCGCTTTGCGACCGCGCCAACCAACTGTTACACGGGCATGTAAATATGCAGCGTATGCAACCCAAGTAATAAACGCCCAAGTCTCTTTTGGATCCCATCCCCAATATCTTCCCCATGCTGCTTCCGCCCAGATTGCACCAGCGATAACAGAGAATGTCCAAAGTGGGAATACCAAAGCAACGAGACGATATGAAAGTTGATCTAAGGCTTCCAGAGTTGGCAATTTAAGCGCCCAAACTGGTCGGCCACCATTCTCTTCGTATCGATCTAAAATTAAATATGTAGCAGCGATGCAATTTGCTAGAAGAAATACCCCGCCAGAAATAATTGCTGCAGACACGTGAATTACTAACCAAGCCGATTTCAAAGCTGGAACAAGTGGCGCACTTGGAACATAAAGAACCGTTATTGCAGTTCCAAGAGTCAATAGAACTGAGATTGCTACCGGCAAACCAAGCCATCTAATTTTGTATTTCCAAAGAGCAAAAATATAAGCACCGGTAAAGGCAAGAGCACCGGTTATGGAGAACTCATACATATTTCCCCAGGGAACTCTCTCTGCGGAAATGCCACGAGAAACTACTGCAACCAATAAGCAAATGAATGCGAGAACAACCATTACTGTTCCAAGATCACCACTGCGTTTAGTTCTAGTGAAATCAAATTTAGTTTTATCTCCAGAATTGCGGAGTGAGAATGCAACTTCAATTGCGTGGGCGAAAAAAGCCACTGTGAATAGAGCTATCGCTGAATAAACCGCGTAATTGGATATGAATGCGTAATTGGTTGAACTCACAGCCCTATCCTTTCATTCCTTTAACTAGTGAAGCAATTTCATTTTCAAGTCCCGGAGCCGCGTTCTTTGCAAGCCCGGCAACTTCAACACCAGATTTATTTATATTCGCTTTTACCCAAATTCGACGAGACCTTGTAAAGAGCGACATTAATAAACCAAGAATTGCAAAGATGGCGCCAAGCAATGCGTATATCTTGCCTGGGTCGCTAACTATTTGCAGGTTGACCCAAGGTGTCCAACCTTCGAATGTGATTGAACCGTCACCAAAATCATGAGTCTCGTTTAATTTCAAAGTTTTTAAACCAATTCGCTGCATGTCTGAAGTATTTAACCGATAGATGGATTGTGGAATGCCGGAATCCAATCCAAGGTCTCCGGTCCAAATGGAAAGAAGCAATCTTGGATCTAAAACTTCCGGATAACTAGATATTGCCCCGCCCCCTTCTGCTCTTTCATAGGTTGGTGTGAATGATCCGATGAACCCAACTTGAGGCTGCATATCAGGAACTTTAATTGCTCCAGTGGAAGTCAAGTTTCCATCTTGTGGCAAGAATATAACTGCACCTTGATATTTAATTTCTCCACTCTTATCGCGAACTGTTACAAGAGGTGAATAACCATTTGCTTGTAAGTAAACCTTGGTGCTGCCAAATGTTAGAGGTGAATTGACCCTAACTACTTTAGATTCTTCAGTTGTTCCAACTTCATTCGCAACATTGGCGCTAAGTTTGTAATCACTTGGGGCACCAGTTACCAAATCATAAGTTGCTTTAAAATTGGTTGCAGTTATGGAGAATGGATTTAAATTCTTTTCGGTTTGTAATTTTCCAAATGAAATAACATCATAAGAAGTCGGAGTATTAATAAATCTTTCCCCCACATTAATTATGGCATCGCCTTTCATTCCGAAGAGCGAGCCAAGTGCAACACCAATTAAAATAAGAATCAACGAGAGGTGGAACATCAGATTTCCGGTTTCTCGCATGAAACCTTTCTCCGCGGAAATTGAATTGGCATCTCTTCTAATCCTAAAGTGGCGTTTTCTTAGCCAAGCTTCTGCGCTATCAAGGTTGCCGGTGGAAAGTTCGGCATGAAATTCCATACGATTTAAGTTCTTCGGAGTGAGTGATGGCTTGGCCCTTATGCCTTTTGCGTGCTCGAAGCTTCTTGGTAGCACGCATCCGATAAGCGATACAAACAAGAGAATATAAATAGAACTAAACCAAGGCGAGCTGTAGACATCAAATATTTGAAGTTGATCTAAGAATTTAGCGGTGCCGGGATTGCTCTTGAAATAATCGCTAACTGCAAGTGGGTTCTGTGTTCGTTGTGGAAATAGCGACCCAGGAATTGCTGCGACCCCCAACAACAACAGCAAAATAAGAGCGGTTCGCATACTTGTAAGTTGTCGCCACAGCCAACGAAGCGAAGAGCGTGCATCTAGTTCAGTATTAGTAGTCACTTAAACCACCGGCGCAAAATCAGATATGAATCCACGGATTGAATTCATGGCATCTGCCCATAAGCCAGATACTTGTAATATTCCAATTAATATTAAAAATACTCCGCCAATAAGAGTCAAGTAATTTCCATGTCTAGAAATAAACTTTCTTAGGCGATGTGATTTATCAAAGAAAACTCCAACGAGAATAAATGGCGAACCCAGACCAATGCAATAAGCGAAACTTAGGATTGCGCCACGGAGAGCGCTTGATTCTTGAAAAGAGAGTGTTTGTACAGCGGCCAAAGTTGGCCCAATACAAGGTGTCCAACCAACACCAAAGAGAAAACCAAGGATTGGTGCACCAGCAAGTCCAGCACGAACCTTCCAAGCTGGCTTAAATGATCGATAAAACTTCTGATTAAACAGAAAGATAATTCCCATTGCGATAGTCAATAACCCTAAAATTATAGAAATTAGCGTTGAATTACTTGAGATTCTAGATCCGAGTGAACCGAAGATTGCGCCGTATGAAATAAATAAAATTGAGAATCCTAGAACAAAGAGGATTGAACCGAGCGCTGCACGGCCTCTACTTCTAACTTCAGTCATGCCTGCTGCATAAGCTAAATAGCCCGGAACAAGTGGCAACACACAAGGTGAAGCAAATGAAATTAATCCGGCAAACATAGCGACAGCTGATGCAATCAGTAGATTTCCATCGAAGACAATATCAACGAAGAATTCAAACATTGATATCCCTTCCTGAAACTTTTTCTAATACATCTCTCATCGAAGAAACCGTAACCTGGCCACTAATTCTTGCCGCAACCCGGCCATCTGTATCAATTACTATTGTGGTTGGAATTGCGTTAGCAGGAAGTGATCCTCGAAAACTTGAAATTGCTGCATCATCTATCAGTGTTGGATACGTCAGGCCAAATCTTTTTACAAAGCTCTGTGCTGAACTTAAGTTATCTCTGGTTAAAATCCCGACGAATTGAATATCTGGATTATTGATTGAAAATTCTTCAAGGGTTGGTGCTTCAGCCCGGCATGGTGAGCACCAAGATGCCCAAACATTAACGACCATTATTTTTCCAGGTTCAGAATTGAACTTTGTTCCGTCAAGAGTTTCACCCGAAAGTTTCGGAGCCAGGGTTCTTTCTGATTCCTTAATTACGATTGCCGATCCATCTCCAGAAATATAAGCGTTCTCACTGTTGCTTGAAATCCCACCGGTGGAGCATGAAGTAAGTGTCAATATTGCTGCAATCGCTAATATCAACTTCATTTACTTGGTAGCAAATGTTTAGCAGGTTCAGAATATGAAACGCCGTTAATCATTCCTTCGTCATCCAAATGTAAAGACGTTACTGAAGCAAGTGTGCAGATTCGTTTTCTTGGGTCATGCAAGAGTCTGCGACCTTCTATAGCCGAACGTAGAATCCAAATTGGCAATTGGTGAGAAACAACAAGGGCATCTTTTCCATTTGCAGCATCGCGAGCTGCAAAAACTGCAGCAAGCATTCGTTCAATTTGTTCGGTATATGGCTCGCCCCATGAAGGTTTTGCCGGATTGCGAAGATGCCACCAAGAAGCCGGATGACGCAGCACACCACTTCCTAATTCGAATTTCTTACCTTCAAAAATGTTTGCTGCTTCAATTAAGTTTTCATCAGTCGTAATTCTTAAATTATGTTTTGCAGCAATAGGGGCCGCTGTTTCTTGTGCCCGTTGTAGTGGGGATGCATGAATTGCACCCAGATCTAAA
>Ga0209442_1000549_pt1 | contig 22067 bp, 22 predicted proteins | sample LauGreSBDMM110DD_2_FD_187565 | JGI IMG/M metagenome (GOLD analysis project Ga0209442, IMG submission 187565) | Freshwater lake microbial communities from Lake Michigan, USA - Sp13.BD.MM110.DD (SPAdes) (version 2) | ecosystem: Environmental > Aquatic > Freshwater > Lake | place: Lake Michigan...
GCAAGCGTTTATCGGCGGTGACTCGGGCAAGGGCGCTACCTTTTTCAGAATGTAAAACAATTCCGGTGTGTACCGGCAACTGATGTGCAGCTTCATGGTCTGCGCGATCTGAGGCATAGAGCTCATCGATAACGTTGTGGCCACAATCGACTTCTTCGATACCGGTCCAGCCGCTATTGGAAACAAGTTCGGCTAAATACTCTTGCGCTTCAACGCCAACTGAAGATGCTTTAACGCGAAGTGGCAAATCTTTCGTAACTAGAACAACTTGTTTTCCATCAGACATTAGATTCTTGGCGATCGCCAGGATGCGCGAATCATTTGTGCCATCGCGTAAGAAGCCATGTGGCAAGGTGCTCAAATCGGTGTGGTTTAACTCAACTGAAAGCGTGCCACCTTCTGGGGTAATCACTAGTGGTTGATCGAGGCGGCCGTGTGAAACGCGTAAATCATCAAGGGTGCGAAGTGCGGCACGGGCAAAGTATCCAAGTTCTGGGTGATCGCGCTTGGTCTCTAGCTCACCAATTACTGCGATTGGGATGATGACTTCATGCTCTTCAAATTTCGAGAGCGCGTTCGGATCTGCCAGGAGAACGCTGGTATCTATGACGTAAGTCTTTATTAAATTCTTTTTCTTACTTGAAGATACTGGAGTAGCCAATGGCCATCTCTCGCATTCTGTTTAGTTGTATCCGATGGGACTTGCTTCTGACTAGAAAAAGATAGAACGCAGGAGAGGTCTTTCAGGTGCGACACGCCATAGCGATTTATTAACGCTTGATTAAATTAGAAACTTAACTATGCCCCTAAACGACGGTGGCGCTGTGAATATGCGCGAAGAGCACGTAAGAAATCAACGCGGCGGAAATCAGGCCAATAGGCTTCGCAGAAATAGAACTCCGATAACGCGCTCTGCCATAACAAGAATCCGCCAAGTCGTTGTTCACCTGATGTGCGGATCAAAAGTTCAGGGTCGGGTTGGCCGGCGGTATATAAAAACTTTGAGATCTCATCAGCGCTTAGCTCTTTGGCTGCGCTTTCCAGCGTTGCGCCAAGTGCGCTCTTGCCCTGCAGATATCCCTTAACGGCATCGACGATTTCGCGGCGTCCGCCGTAGCCAATTGCAACGTTTACTTCGACTCCACCATCGGTAACCGGATGCAGGTTTGCTAGCTTCTCGCTAAGCCAAGGCGGCAAGAGGTCGAGTGCGCCAACGGCCTTGATATTCCACTTACCTGTTGCACAGAGTTCATCGACGGTATCGCCAATAATTTTTAGTAAGCCATCGAGTTCTTCAGGGGTGCGCTTAAAGTTTTCGGTAGATAACAGCCAGAGCGTTACAACTTCTACTTGGGCTTCATCGCACCAGCCGAGAAATTCCACGATCTTGCTCGCCCCGCGACGATGGCCTTTGGGATCGACAGGGCTTGGATTCTCTTTCGCAAAACGGCGATTGCCATCGAGGATTACTCCAACGTGGCGCGGGGTCTTTGAGAAATCTAGATCTTTAACAATCCGCCACTCATAAAGTGGGTAGAGCGCAGATTTAATTGCGTTACGAATAGGTCTTAACAATTTTGCGCTCTGCAATAAATGAAGCAATTGGCAAAGTGCCAGCTAGAGCCAGCCAGATAACGCGGCGCAACTCCCAGCGCGCTTTTACGGAAAATTGGATCGCAGCTAAAAGGTAAACGGCGTAGACCCAGCCGTGAACGAAGGGAATCCAGGCGACTTTGGCTTTCCAGTCTTCGTTGTTAAATAGATAAGCCACTGGCAGATCAACAAACCAGAGAAGCAGGGACATTACTCCAGCTATTACCGCCATTACTCGAAATCTCTTTACCGCACCGCTCATGGCTTAATACTACGGCGGTAGAAGGGAAGGTAAAGAACGATCGCGGCCATGAGCCACCAGATCGCTACATAGGAAATATGTTGCCAGTAATAACCGGCCACTTTAGAAACAGGAGGTGCGGCAACCACGCGATCGCGAGTTAAATCGCCAGCGCTAGTCTTTTCAGATTTTGCGACAACGAATCCGTCATATAACTCAAGATCTGTAAGGCCAACGATGACGCTGCTATCTAACCTTGAGATAACCCCAGGTACATTTTCTGCGCGATCATCATTTTGATGTGGCTGTAGAGCGCCAACAATTTCAACCCGCGTCAACATCGCAACCTCTGGGTTATTCAAGCGATCTGCCCACAGCCCGCGAACTACCAAAATTCCAGATTCTGGATCTGAACCATCAACCTGCAATAAAGCAACTTCCCAATCACTTACCTGGCCATCAATATCTTTCTGGACCGGCGCCTTGAAGTTAGCAACGTAAAACCCAGATACTGCAACGCTCTTGTTTACATTTCTTGAATCAAGAGTTACCGAAGGCTTTGCTAATTCGCCTAGTGAATAGATCTTTGGGTCAATGACTTTGGCTGCCGCATTTAACTCTTTAACAATTACTGAGCGATCTAGCTGCCAATTACCTAAGGCTATAAAAATTAGCGCTAGCGAAATAACCGCAGCGCTTTGAAAAAACTTTTTAATTATCGGTTGGGTTTTCATCTTTGCGGGCGTTCATACGCATGTAACGCTTGTAGAAACTACGCAGTAAAAAGGCAACAGATATACAGAGAAATAAAACGGTAAGCGATCCGGCCCAACCTTGATCTACAGTTTCTCGCATACCCTAATCATGCCATAATCAACTCATGAAAGAAGCGCAGGAGTTTTCCTACGAAGATCGCTATGGCAAAGCCGGCGGAAATCGTTGGGTTGCATATGCCTTTGCTATTTCTGTAGTTGGACTTCTGTGGATTTTCTGGGCGGGACTTCATCATGCAAATCCATCAATTAGCAGCCAGTTAATTTCATTTGAAGTAACAGGTGAAAAAGAGATCTCTCTTCGCTATTCAATAAATCGCACAGATTCAGATCAAGTAGTTATCTGCACGCTAAAAGCTTTAGATCAAGATAAAAGCGTTGTTGGCCAAATTGATGACACTATCCCTGCAGGTGAGCGCTTTAGCCAGCAAGTAACTGCTATTCCCACACGCTCAGCGCCGTTCACTGCCAGCATCGCCCGTTGTCGCGCCGAATAATTACTTCGTATACCGTTGCCCCTTATGAGTACCCCACAAACTTGGCTTACCCAAGAAGCCGCTGATCGCTTACGCGCCGAACTCGAAAACCTCGAGAACGTTGGCCGTAAAGAAGTCACCGCAAAGATTGAGGCTGCTCGCGCAGAAGGAGATCTAAAAGAGAACGGCGGCTATCACGCTGCGCGCGATGAACAAGGCAAGATGGAAGCGCGTATTCGCCAACTCAAGCAGATGCTCGAGAACGCACACATCGGAACTCCACCAGCTTCTGAAGATGGAACCGTTGGTCCTGGCATGGTTATCACCGCAAACATTGCTGGCGATGAAGAAAAATTCTTACTCGGTTCTCGCGAAATCGCATCAGGAGACTTAAGCGTTTATAGCGAGAAATCTCCACTTGGCGCTGCAGTCATGGGCGCAAAGATCGGTGACACTGTTTCTTACACCGCACCAAACGGCAAAGAGATCAAAGTCGAGATTAAAGCCGCAACTGCTTATTAATTAGTGATTCCTGACTGATTAACAGTTGGCCCTAGTTTTGCGAAGTACTGCTTAGTCAGAAATCTGCCTTGCAGGTATTGACTTGTTGGGCATGAAAACCAATAATCCTTTTGTGACCAAGGCAAGAATTACAACAATTGTCGCTGCCTTTCTTGCGTTCACGCTTGTCTCAAGTGGCATACCAGCAATCGCAATCTACGGGGGAACTCCCGCAACTAATAACACAATAGTTGTAGGCTTATTAAATTCTCAAAGCGCTACCTTGGCAGGCTGTAGCGGCGCCCTAGTTGCTCCCCGAATAGTTATGACAGCGTCGCACTGTCTTACTAGGCCCGCTGAAAGTTTTTGGATTTCTGCGCCAGGAACAGATTTACGAGATACGAAGACTCTCCGAATTCAAGGTGAGAAACATTTCATTCCCGCAAACTTCTCAATGGCAAGTTTTCCTTATCAAAATGATTTTGGAATTATCGTTTTGAAATCGCCTTTCCCAAATACTCAAACACTAGAGATTGCTAATTTGGTGCAGGTGAATACTTGGATGTCTGAGGAATCTTCAGTTATGCATGTTGGCTACGGCTGCACAGCATTAGTGGAGTCACCTCCTTGCAGGGAAACAAGCCCTACCCCTAATCAATTAACAACGGTATTTAGCAAGGAAGTACCCAATCAATTTGATTCCTTGGTCAAAGGAACATTCTCTGTCACTAAAATTTCAGTTGACAAGACAATTTGTGGGGGCGATTCAGGCTCTCCTCTACTGAAAGAAGTCTCTGGAAAGCTGATTTACGTTGGCTCTCAGAGTTCGAGTAATGGTGCTGGTTGCACAAAGACCTGCAACATAGTCTGCGTCGCAACTCAGGGTTTGCCTAGTGCAAACGTAGAACTCGTCGAATCAGCTTTTAGTTATGTGGGTGCTGTTGCTCCATCTCCAACGCCAACGCAAGCCGCAGTGACACCAGCAGCGAAGAAGACCACCATTATCTGCATCAAAGGTAAACTCACAAAAAAGATCTCGAATGTAAGTCCAAAGTGCCCTGCGGGTTACAAGAAGAAGCCGTCTGCTAGTTAGGAATTAGTAAGTAGCTCTTCCGCCAGATGCATCAAAGGTAAAGCCTGTTGTAAATGAACACGCCTTCGATGCCATAAAGGCAACGATCTCGGCTACTTCTTCAGGCTGACCAACGCGCCCCATTGGGATTCGGCTGATCATGTACTTCAGGGTTTCTTCGCTGGTATTTGAATTCATTGGTGTGCTGATAACTGCAGGAGCTAGTGCGTTGATAACAACACCGTGTGGAGCAACTTCTTTTGCTACGCCTTTAACAAAACCAATCATGCCGGCCTTTGAAGTGTTGTAAGGAGAGAGTCCTGGGTTGCCTTCTTTGCCTGCGATAGATGCCAAGTGAACAATGCGGCCGTACTTCTTCTCTTTCATTGAAGGAATTACCGCTTGGGTAAGCCATATCGCTCCGTAGAGATTTACTTGTAAAACTTTTTCAAAGTCTGGCCATTTAACATCTTCGACTGTTGTGTTTGATGGACCAACGATTCCAGCGGTGTTAATTAGTGCATCGATCTTGCCATGGTCTTTCAGGATTGCAGAGATCGCTTTATCTATCTGATCTTGGCTAGAAATATCGCAGACGTGGCTTTGGTTTGCAGCAAGTGAAAGCTTTTTTGAAAGATCGGTAAGTGCAGCGGCGTTGAAATCAAGTGCGATAACGGTTGCACCACGAGCTGCGATTAACTGTGCACTGGCTTTACCAATACCAGTTGCTGCTCCTGAGATAACGACTACTTGGCCGTTGAATTCAACTGATGAAGTGCTGGTCATTTCTATTCCTTACTTCATCCGAGGATCGATATGGATCTTTGGGCCATCGCCGGCGCCTTTTGGACGCTTGCCCATAAAGACATCGTGTACTTCATTGAGTGAAATTGTTGCTGCAATTAGTGGGCGAGGGTCAACTTCCCCGCGCGCAAAGATTTCAATGGCACCTTTTAACCCAGGAGATGCCGACAAGATTCCGACTGCAGTTACATCTTTAAGCGCAAGGTCGCGTGAATCAATAAGGCTTGGCTCTCCTGAGATACCGATGTAAACAACGCGGCCACCAGGTTCAACAGCCTGAACTATTTCGTGCGGAATAGATTTGTGGTTGGTGGCATCAATTATTCCGTCGAAACCAGTCTTTGGTTTTACCAAATCAGTACCTGCGTTTTTGATTCCGATTTCATGCGCAAGTTTTATAGTGCGTTCGTTGCGACCGACTAGGTGCACGTTCGCACCTGCGGCCTGTGCAAGTTGCGCGCAGAGAAGTCCGATGGTGCCGGTTCCGTAAATCAATATTTCTTTGCCAGGGCCAGCAAGTGCTGCTTCAACTGCGCGCAGTGAGTTGCCGGCAGGTTCGATTAGCGCGCCAATGGCATCATCAATTGAATCTGGGAGTGCGTGCAGCGCGCGTTCTGGAACTAGAAGTTTTTCAGCGCAAGCACCCGGCCAACCGTTGCGAACTCCGATTTCATAGCGATCATCACAAACATGTTGGCGCCCTGATGTGCAGCGGTAACAAGTTCCGCAACCGAGCATCGTGTCACCAGTGACGCGTTGACCCAGCCACTTGGCATTTACACCTTTACCGATTTCGGAAACAACACCGCACCATTCGTGGCCGATGCGAACTGGATACTTCGCTTGATTGCTGTGGAGATAAACCATTTCTCCCGTGAAGAACTCTTGATCGGTTCCGCAGATTCCAACGCGCGTTACATCGACAACGACTTGGTTATCCCCTGCTACTGGCTCTGAAACATCTTCGACAATGGAATTGTTCGGCGAAGTTATAGTCAGGGCCTTCATGCCGTCACTATACTCAAACCGATATCAGCACCGATAGCGGTGCGAATTAAAGGAGTTAGCAAAGATGCGCAGCGCCCATTGGTATGGCGGCAAAGACCGTGATGGATTCATTCACCGCGCATGGATGCGCCGCGGCTTGCCGAAAGATGCCTTTGATGGCCGCCCGCATATCGCGATTGCAAATACCGCATCAGATTTAACTCCCTGCAACTCTCACTTAAATGAAGTGATGGAGTATGTAAAGAATGGAATCTGGGAAGCCGGCGGGGTTCCGCTAAATATGCCAGCTGTTTCATTGGGTGAAACTCTGGTTCGCCCTACAGCGATGCTGTGGCGCAATATGGCAGCAATGGCAACAGAAGAATTAATCCGCGCTAATCCGATTGATGGTGTTGTGCTGCTCGGTGGTTGCGATAAGACGATTCCATCTTTGCTGATGGCGGCATCTTCAGTTGATATTCCAGCGCTAGTTGTTCCTGGTGGGCCGATGTTGACCGGAACTTTTCAAGGAACACCACTTGGCTGCGGCACAGATGTATTTAGGTTGAGTGAAGAAGTGCGCGCTAAGAAACTTAGCGAAGCCAAGTTCTTAGATTCAGAGTCCGCGATGATCCGTAGCCGCGGACATTGCAACACTATGGGAACTGCATCAACTATGGGAATCATGGCTGAAGCACTTGGAATGGTTATTCCAGGTATCGCTGGCACGCCAGCACCGGATAGCCGCTTGCTTCAATACTCACAAGAGTCAGGTCGTCGCATCGTTGAGATGGTGCATGAAGGTTTAAAGCCAAGTGACATCATGGTTAAAGGTTCATTCTTAAATGCCATCGTTGCACTCGCTGGTATCGGTGGATCAACAAATGCGGTTGTGCACTTGCTCGCGATTGCTGGCCGCTTAGGTATTGATCTAACCCTCGATGATTTCGATCGCACGGGTTCTCGCGTTCCGCTGTTGGTTAATCTCCAACCTGCTGGCAAGTACTTAATGGAAGATTTCCATCGCGCTGGTGGTTTGCGCGCAGTGTTTAAGGAACTTGAAGATCTGCTTGATCCAAAGGTAATTACAGTGCTCGGAACTCCTTTGGTTAAAGGCTTATCAGAAGCTGAAATTTATGACACTGATGTAATCCGTACTCGTAAGGAACCTCTGCAGCCAAGTGCTGGAATTGCAGTTCTGCGCGGAAATCTTGCACCACTTGGCGCGGTTATTAAGCCAGCAGCAGCAAGTGCCAACTTGTTAAAGCACCGCGGTAAAGCGATGGTCTTCGACAGCATTGAAGATTTCAAAGCTCGCATCAATGATCCAAACCTCGATGTTGATGAGAACTCTGTTTTGATTCTGCGTGGATGCGGACCCAAGGGTTATCCCGGAATGCCAGAAGTTTCCAATATGCCGATGCCACAGAAGATGCTCGATAAAGGTGTGCGCGACATGGTGCGTATCTGTGATGGTCGCATGAGCGGTACTGCTTACGGAACTGTTGTTCTGCACGTTGCACCAGAAGCTGCTGCGGGTGGACCGCTCGGACTTGTGCAGACAGGTGACTTCATCGAACTCGATGTAGAAGCTCGTACGTTAAATATTGATATTTCCGATGCTGACCTCGCTGCACGCAAACCAAATACCGCAACAGTCGATGGCTTTGCTAAATCTGCACGTGGATGGCAGAAGTTATATATCGACCATGTAATGCAGGCAGATACAGGTTGCGATCTTGATTTCTTAGTTGGATCTAGCGGGGAACACATCTCCCGCGAATCTCACTAATTATCTAGATCAACTTTTAATCTGAAGCGCGCTGATATTTTCTAACACTGATTGGGATAAATATCGCCATAATGATGATCATGTAGATAAATGAAGTCAGCAGTGGGTTTTCGCTTGGGAATGAGCCAGCGGTTGCACCGAACTGGTTTTCAAGGCCAAAGAGCTCGCGACAAGCCGCAACCATTGTTGAGACTGGGTTCCACTCTGCAAAGTACTGCAGCGCACGAGGCATTCCAGTTGTTGGGGCAAATGCATTTGATAAGAAGGTAAGTGGGAATGTCACTAGGAAGCTGACGTTCTGCACTACACGCGCATCAGATGCGGAAAGACCTACGTAGATACCCACCCAAGAAAGTGCGTAACCAAAGAACAGTAGAAATAAGAAACCAATTGCAACACTTAGCGGACCAGATGATGGACGCCATCCAACTAAGTAACCTGCAATACCCATAACTGCGAGAACCACAATGTTTAGAAGTGAATCACCAAGTGTGCGACCTATAACGAGCGCTGATTGTGAGATAGGTAGCGATCTAAAGCGATCGATCAAACCCTTCTTCATATCTTCAGCGAGACCAGAGGCAGTTCCAGCCAAGGTAAATGCCACGGTCTGAACGAAGATACCGGGCATCAAAAGTTGTACATATCCCCCAGGTTGACCTGTGTCGATTGATCCGCCGAATACATAGCGGAAGAGAAGTACGAACATCACCGGCTGAATAGTCGAGAAGATTAAAACTTCTGGAACGCGAGTAAGCAAACGCAATTGACGTTGCGTAATGATTAGCGTGTCAGTTACAGCGCTCATTTCTTTGCCTTCTTTCTGCGTCCCTTGGATTCAACTTCTTCTTCTTTCTTCTCCTCGGCAGCATGTCCGGTAAGTGAAAGGAATACGTCATCTAGCGATGGGCGCTTTAGGCTGACATCGAGCGGATGAATACCAGCAATATCTAGCGAACGAAGTGTTTCGATTAGCGCAGTTGCACCAGTTGAAACAGGGGCAGAGATCATGCGCAGACCCTCATCGACAATCGCTTTATGACCACTGACAGTCGATACAACTTCAACCGTTTTGGCGATGTGCTGTGTTTCAACAACGATCTCAAGGCGTTCGCCACCAACCTGCTTCTTCAAGAAATCAGATGTTCCGCGCGCGATTACTTTGCCGTGATCGATAACTGCGATTTCATCTGCAAGTTGATCGGCTTCTTCAAGGTATTGAGTAGTCAAAAGCAAAGTAACTCCGCCTTTAACTAACTCTTCAATTACGCTCCACATTTCCTGACGACCGCGTGGATCAAGGCCCGTAGTTGGCTCATCTAGAAAGAGAACTTTCGGCTTAACGATTAGGGATGCCGCTAGGTCGAGGCGACGACGCATTCCACCGGAATAAGTCTTGATGGGGCGCTTTGCACTTTCAGTTAGTGAAAATCGCTCTAGCAACTCCTCAGCGCGAGCAACTGATGCTTTCTTGCCTAAGTGATAGAGCTGACCGAACATAACTAAGTTATCCCAGCCAGTTAAAATCTCATCTACAGCTGCATATTGACCTGATAAACCAATTACTTCGCGCACCTTTTCAGGATGCTTGATTACATCAATGCCACCGACCATTGCGCGACCAGAATCTGGACGAAGTAGCGTTGCAAGAATGCGCACACATGTTGTCTTTCCTGCGCCATTTGGACCAAGCACGCTCAACACAGTGCCTTCTTCAACATCAAGTGACAGGTGATCTAAGGCACGAACTGCCCCATTGCGATAAGTTTTAACTAAGTCTTCAGCGATAACAGATTTCACGGAGTAAACTTAGCGCAATCAACCCCAACTTTGGAACACTCTCGCTACGCCTGAAAGGCATACGGTAAAAACTTTGAACCTTTCGGCCCGATTCAAACGTTCTAATCCCTTTGCGGAATTTCCTAGAGAAGTCAGTGTTCTAGTCTTTTCTTCTTTCTTCGTGGCAGTTGGTTTTGGAATCATCGCACCAACAATTCCTTTGTTTGCAAAGTCATTTGGCGTAAATAACGCACAAGTTGGCTTAATTATCTCCTCTTTTGCATTTGCTCGATTTGCCAGCGGGTTATTTGCTGGAAAGTTAGTTGATAAATTCGGCGAGAGAATTGTTTACACAACAGGAATTGGCTTTGTAGCTATTTCTTCATTTGCCGCAGCATTTTCCCAAAATTACGAACAGTTGCTCAGCTTTAGAGCAGCAGGTGGCCTTGGTTCATCAATGTTCTCAGTTGCTGCTGGTTCAATCATGTTGCGTGCAACAGATGATTCAAGACGTGCCCGCGCACAATCTCTCTATAACTCCAGTTTTCTAGTTGGAATGATGGCAGGTCCTGTTATCGGCGGATTCTTAACCGCATTCTCACTTCGCGCACCGCTAATTGTTTATGGCGTACTGCTCATCGTTTCTAGCGTTGCCGGTGGCTTCCTGCTTCGTAATTCAGTACTTGCTGCACGTCCAACAGAGAAGAGCGTTCAAGAGAAGACATCCATTCGTGAAGCACTTTCCAGCAAGCCTTATCTAATTGCCTTAACAATCTCTTTCTGCAGCGCATCAGTGCTATTCGGAATGAGTCGTTCGATCTTGCCACTATTTATAGTTGAAGAGATGAAATCAACGGCCGGATACCTCGGACTTGGTTTCACAATCTCATCAGTTATCCAAGGTTTACTACTAATTAAAGCTGGCGGACTTTCAGATTCCAGAGGTCGCAAATTCTCGGCAATTATGGGCACATCCCTACTCGCAATTTCAGTAGTTGTTCTCGTCGGAACCGTTCAGCCTTGGATGTTCTTACTATCAATGGTTATTGGCGCATTCGGCTCTATCTTCTTATCTTCAACTGCGGCAATCGTCGGTGATGTTATGAAGGGCAAAGGCGGACAAGTGATTGCGCTCTTCCAGATGTCCGGTGATGCTGGAGCGATGGTTGCACCTGTGGCTCTTGGCTTTATTGCAGACCATTACGGATTCCGCCCGGCATTCGCAGTTAGCGCCGGGTTAATGTTCCTTGCGGTTTTTGTAGCAACAAAATTGCCCGAGACGCGGAGTTCGCATCTCGGGCAATCTAGTTAATCTATTTGTTTAGTCACTATTGCGAAGGATTGAGAGCAGTCTCAATACTTCTAGGTACAACCAAACGATTGTGACCATCAAACCAAATGCCATACGCCATGATTCCTGTTGTGGAACTCCAGCGGCAATTGATTTTTCGATCTGATCGAAATCAAGTACGAGGAAGAATGTTGCTAGTGCGACAGCTGCTACTGCTACGAGTAGACCAGTTGCTCCACCTGGACGTCCTGTAAAGATCGTGATGAGCGAGAAGACCAAGTAACCCATCAACGCACCAACCATGATGCGAGTGAACTTAGGTGTTACGCGGATTTTTCCACTGCGGTATGCAACCAAGATTCCGCCGAATGCACAAAGCGTTCCGATGACTGCTTGGCCAACGATGCCTGAATACGCTTCGTTGTAGATACGGCTGATTGTTCCGAGTGCAAGTCCTTGCGCTGCTGCATAAGCAACAATTAGAGGTACACGAACTTTCTTGGAAAAGATATTCACCATGGCAAGAACAAAACCACCGAGGAAGCCAACAAGTGCAAGCCCTGGGCTATTAGCGCCCCATGCGAATGCACCGACTGCAACCAACACTGCAAACAGAGTTGCTGTACGCATAACGACATCGTCCATAGTCATACGACCGGTACGAAGTGATGATGCTGCTGGTGCTGCGTATGTTGCTTCGAGTGAATCGTTACCCAAAAGAGTTGGATCCATTTGAGCAAAACCACGGTTCGAACGAGTTAGAACTGGATTTGAACTGCGCACTAATTTCCCTTTCTAGGAAATCCCGCCCCCTTCGGGGCGAGGTAGGTAAGGACTATTTAAAACCACTTTCCTGAGAATTTCATTTCAAAGGGTTGGCCGCGCTCAAAGTGGCGCCTAGAGTGGGGGTCGAACCCACACTTGGAGGATTTTAAGGCAGCTACTTCTTCTTATATCCACTGGGACACTTGGGATTAACAGCCGTAACCTTCTTGACTAATTTGCTTTTAACACAGGTGATTGATACCTCTGTTTTTGACTTTGTTGAAACTTGTTGTTTCACAAAAGCCTCTGCATCTCTTAGTAGATCCAAGTGCTTATATACTGGTGAAAAGTGTCCAAAAGCATTAGGTTCATTTCTAGGAGAACCACCGGCGCCACAAGCGTAAACTCCGCCTGCATCTAGCCCCATTCCAAGGTAAATCCTTTCACCTTTATAAATTGTTGTAATTGGTCCACCTGAATCACCAGGGCAACCTTGAGGATCTGAAATAAATCTTTCATTGGCCATCTCGCTCATTTTTTGTGAGTCCATCCAAGAAGACAATACAGGTGATAATTTCATCACATTTTTTCTTGGAAACTCACTTGTTATCTGGTTTGGATTTTGCCAGTCTTTCTTGCAAGGGGGAGATTGACCAGCTGCACAACGATCCCGATACTCACCGTAACCGTGGAATTCCACCTCAGCCTTGGCTTCGACAAGTTCTTGAGTTATCTCGGGTGTTATCAACTTGCCAGGCACCATAGGCACTAAATCTTTTTCAAGTACGTAAATGACAAAATCATTTATAGCACCACCGCTTGGGATTGTCTTGAAATCTGCTAAAAATAATTTCACAACCTTTACTCTGCCACTACTATCTTTTGCGGATGAATTGGGCTTGCCGACTGTGAATATCCCTGGTTCTTTATAAATGAGATTTCCGCTACTGTCGAAATTGTAATGACTGTGTGCGGCAGAAAAAACAATTCGCGATGAGTATAGATAACCTGACCAAGCCGCTTTATCAATATCATTACCAAACATTGCTACAACTCTTGGGTTATCAAGATTTATCGGTGCATCTAGGGCAGCATTAGCAGGAGTGATTGAAGGGATTAGGAGTATCGATGCAAGGACACCCTTCAAAATCTTTTTTTGCATAATAGAAGAGTAGGGTAGATGGGATAGTGATAGCCATACTCTTGTAGTGAATTTTAAGCGTTAGGAGATATTTCTAGAGAGGTAGTACAGATACCTCCACGCTCAAAATTAACAACCGGGGGTCTGTTTTAGCCCAATGGCAGAGGCAGAGGAGTGAGAGCTTTGCTCGAGCGCAGATGATCAGGGGTGAAACGAAGTGAGCAACTGATAATCGCCTTCAAATCCTCCGACAGTTATGTGTTAATTGTGTATGCATTTATGTATGCATTCATAATTCATTACTAGATTATTTACACTGAGTGCGCGATACTTTACGCACGAAGTTGTGCCCCGAGTGGGGGTCGAACCCACACTTGGAGGATTTTAAGTCCTCTGCCTCTGCCATTGGGCTATCGGGGCCATGCGAAGGTCAGAGTCTACTTGCCTTTTTAATCACCGAATCCAACATCTTCTCGGTCAATTTCCCTGTAAATGTGTTCTGTTGGCTGGGATGGTAACTGCCGATGACGGTTCGTTTGATTCCATCTGGGCCAATAAATACAGCGGTAGCGCCATGTCCAAACTTTGGTTTTGGCTTTGGAATCTCGCAACCAAGTTCTTGGAGAGTTGTAAGCAGCGTTGTCCAAGCAAGATTTCCAAGAGCTAGAAATGATTTGGCTGTGGGCATAAGAAGTGCGATCTCATCTTTGTAGAAAGGTGCGCAGGTATTTTTCTCTTCATTTGTTGGCTTGTTATCCGGTGGCGCACATCGAACGGCGCATAGGATGCGAGTGTTAATTAACTTCTGGCCATCATCTTTGCTTTTGCTAGTTGCGATCTTTGCTAAACCGTTTTTATGAAGAGATTTGTAGAGCCAGTCCCCCGATGAATCGCCAGTGAATACGCGGCCTGTGCGGTTGGCGCCGTGAGCACCAGGTGCCAGACCAAGAATGACTATCTGGGCATTTGCAGGGCCGAAACCTGGGACCGGCTTACCCCAGTACTTTTCATTTTCGTAAGCTTTGCGTTTTGTAACGGCTACTTCTTCACGCCATTGAACTAGACGTGGACATTTCTTGCATTTAATAATTGCTGAATCAAGCAGGTCGAGCGATTTATACAAGCGACCAAGCCATTCCGTCGAGAATATCTGATTCGGAGGCAACGAATTCAGTAGCACCCGTTGCGCGCATGATGCGTGAGAGAACTAGTGAACCTGCAGAGATAACGTCGACGCGGCCTGGGTGCATGTAACCAAGTGATTCGCGTTGAATGCGGGTCATCTTGATAAGCGATTCCGAAACTTGGTGAACTTTCTCGGCGGGAATATGTGAGAGATGAATTGCGTATCTGTCGTATTCAGGTAGATCTAGCGCTGCGGCAGCAACAGTTGTTGCGGTTCCGGCTACAGCGATAAGGGTTTTGGCTTTAGTGATTGGAACTAACTTTGCAGCCTGGGCGATCGCTTCATCAATATCTTCAGTTGCAGCGGCTACTTGGCCAGGATCTGGAAGGTCGCCGGTGAAGTGACGCTCTGACATACGCACGCAGCCGATGTTTACGCTCTTTGCTGCTTCAACGCTTTCTGTGCCGAATACGAATTCGGTAGATCCCCCACCAATATCTACAACAAGGAATGGGCCGTCCGCTGCTGGTAGATCTTTAGTTGCTCCCATAAATGAAAGGCGTGCTTCTTCATCACCAGAGATAACTTCTGGACGGATTCCTAAACGTTCGAATACACCTTCAATAAAGAGATCGCGGTTGGTGGCATCGCGGGTTGCACTGGTTGCACAGAAGCGAATCTTTTCAACACCGCGCTTTGCAATCTCTGCAGCATAGATATCAACTGCAGCAAGTGTTCGAGCGATTGCATCTGGATGGAATTGACCTGTTTTATCAACGCCTTGTCCTAAGCGGACAACTTCCATTAGTCGTGTGACTTCGCGGAAGTTGGTTCCTTCTATATCTGCAATAAGTAAACGAATTGAGTTGGTACCACAATCGATGGCTGCTACTCGCAAGGTTCGTCCTTCCACCATTCAGGTAACTTTGCTAAAGCTTCATCGCCGAGTGGATTAACGCCAAGCCCTGCGGAAAGTGAATGTGCAACAAGTGAATGTAAACATTTAACGCGGTTGGGCATTCCGCCGGCAGAGATTCCTTCAACTTCAGGAACATCCATCTTTAGCGCAGCGCGAGCGGCAAGGTAATCATCATGTGCTGCGGCATATGCGCCAGCTAGTTCGGCATCAATTGCCAGACGTTCGTTCATCTCTGCCATCAAACCAGTTGATTCGAGTGTGGATATTGCACCAGTTAAACGTGGGCAGGTTGCATAGTAAAAAGTTGGGAATGGTTCGCCATGGCTAAGGCGCGGAGGTGTTTCAACAACTGCTGGGTTTCCGCAAGGACAGCGGTAGGCAATGGCATGTACATCGCGCGGAGTGCGTCCTAGTTGAAGTTCAATGCAATCTAAATCTTTCTGTGTCGCCTTATCGGTCATTGTTAAAGACCAGATTCAGTAACGGATGCGATCAACTTGGTGTACCAAGGGGCGCCTTCAGGCAATTGTGAAACTACCTTCGTTGTATCAGGAAGCGTTGGATCATCTTTGGTGCCGGTCACGATGTATTGACGCTCACCGGGTAATACAAAGTGCAGACGTTCGCGCGCTTGTGATTTAACGTAATCAGGATCTTTCCAAAGTTCGAGTTCAGCGCGTGCAGCATCAAGGGCTGTGCGATCTGTGACTACTTCTGATTTAAGGGCGCTGATCTGGGCGCGCTGAGTGAAGTAATTCTTGATGGGTGGTGCAAGAGTTAGCGTGAAGATAAAGATGATTGCAATAAGCGCTAACGGACGTGCATTGGCGCGAGATTTGCGGCGGTTATAAGAAAGACGGCGAGACGGACGACGTGAAGAGTAACTACGTCGCCCGCGTCGCATCTTTAAGCCTTAACTATCCCTTGAAACGTGGGAAGGCAGCGCGGCCTGCGTAAACAGCGCCATCTGCGAGTTCTTCTTCGATGCGAAAAAGTTGGTTGTACTTAGCAACGCGCTCTGTGCGTGAAGGTGCACCAGTCTTGATCTGTCCACAGTTTGTTGCAACGGCCAAGTCTGCGATTGTGACATCTTCTGTTTCGCCTGAACGGTGCGACATCATGCTGCGGTAATTTGCGCGGTGTGCAAGATCAACTGCATCAAGAGTTTCGGTAAGCGTTCCGATCTGATTTACCTTAACTAGAAGTGCGTTTGCGGTATCTGTTTCGATTCCCTTAGCAAGGCGTACTGGGTTAGTTACGAATAGGTCATCGCCAACGATCTGGATCTTTGAACCGAGTGATGAAGTCATTGACTTCCATCCAGCCCAATCTTCTTCGTTTAGCGGATCTTCGATTGAAACGATTGGGTAGGCAGCCACTAGCTCTGCGTAGTACGCGATCATTTCATCTGATGAACGAAGTGAGCCTTCGAACTTGTACTTGCCGTTGTCGTGGAATTCAGTTGCAGCAACGTCCATCGCAAGCGCGATTTCCTTACCTGGCTTAAATCCGGCAGCTTCGATCGCTTCAAGGATCAAATCAAGTGCCGCGCGGTTGCTTTCGAGGTTTGGAGCAAAGCCACCTTCATCGCCAACAGATGTAGCGAGTCCGCGCTTCTTAAGAACTGCCTTTAGCGCGTGATAGATCTCAGCACCCCAGCGAAGTGATTCGCGGAAAGTTTCAGCGCCAATTGGAGCGATCATAAATTCTTGGATATCAACGTTGGTATCAGCGTGTGCTCCACCGTTGAGGATGTTCATCATTGGAACTGGAAGAACATGTGCGTTTGGTCCACCGACATAACGGAAGAGTGAAAGATCTGCTGATTCTGCAGATGCCTTAGCAACAGCAAGTGAAACGCCAAGAATTGAGTTTGCACCAAGGCGTGATTTATTTGGTGTGCCATCAAGCTTGATCATCTCGTTATCAATTAAGCGCTGATCTTGCGCATCAAAGCCTTCAATCGCAGGTGCGATCTCGTTATTTACAAAGTCAATTGCCTTAAGAACGCCTTTACCGAGGTAACGCTTCTTATCGCCATCGCGGAGTTCTGATGCTTCGAATGCGCCAGTTGATGCACCGCTTGGAACTGCAGCGCGTGCCTGTGTGCCATCTTCGAGTTCGATTTCAACTTCAACGGTTGGGTTTCCGCGCGAATCAAGAATTTCACGTGCGCCGATTGCTTCGATAATTGCCATTGGGTGTCTCCTAAGAATTACTAGTGATGAGCACGCTCAGCGCTGAACGGTATAGGGCAATACTACCGCGACTCTGTAGCCTTAATTTGCTCGGCAATTTGGCGCCCATATAGGCGCAGCGCGTTTTCTGGGTCAATTTCGTTATCGCGCGCCCATGCAATTATTGAAGCTAGCGCCTCGCCCACGCTTTCATTTGTCGCAGGCTGATCGCTTTCATATTTCTTTAGCGCAACTGGAACTTTATATTTTTCGGCGCGATAGAGAAGTTTTTCAACAAGTGGCAGCGCAGGCTGTGCAAGTGCTACGCCATCAAGGGCTGATGTACGGCCCTTTTCTTTTGCCTTGATCTCTTCCCAGTTATCAATGATTTCATCTGTTCCAGATACTTCTAGGCCTTCAAAGACATGTGGGTGGCGGCGAATTAACTTATCCGCAATTGCGCGCGCTACATCTTCGATTGAAAATGGATCTGTTGGATGATCTTCGGCGATGCGTGAGTGGAAATAGACCTGCAGCAAAACATCGCCAAGTTCTTCGCGCATGCCTTCGCGATCTTTTGCATCAACGGAATCAATAAATTCGTATGACTCTTCAAGCAAGTATTTAACGAGTGACTCGTGGGTTTGTTCTGCATCCCAAGGGCAACCGCCGGGAGAACGCAACCGATCCATTACCTCAACGAGGCGTTGAAGTTCTGAGCCGGCCATCGAAATATCGCGGTTGGTGTTATTCAGCTGATGGAGTTACGGCGCCACCAGTTACATCAGCTGCGACAACATCGCCAGCTTCGGTATCCCAGAAGCCGTAGCGTGGATTGATTTTAACGCCGAGCTCTTTTGCTTTTGCAGAAAGTAGCTTTCCTAACTGCGTTGCTACATCGGCTTCGGCAACGCCAGATTGTGCAAGCGCTGTAGTGATGCGTTCAGAGATAAGAATCGCACGCACATAGGTATCAAAATCTTGCGGTGCAATCGCAGCGTTAACTAAGTTCTTTGGAAGTTCAGCATCGCCACCGAGAGATTGAGAGATCTGCTGCTTACGAGCTACAACTTGGCTTGAAGTAATCTCAAGATCTAACTCTTTAGCGATCTCATCAAAGGTGTGCATCAAAATCTTAAAGCGAAGCTGGCCGCGGTTTAGCTCATCGCCAGTTTCGAGCTGCATCTGTGATGTATCAACTTTTTTGCGCTCTGCCATCACTGCATCAATGCTGCTTTGTAGTTCAGTTTGGGTAATTTTAAAGTCGCCAACTGTTGCTGCTTCGTTGGACTGTGAGCAGCCGGTAAGGAGCAACCCTGTTGCGATAGTTAGGGCTACAAGGATCTTCTTCACGTGGTGCTCGCTTTCGTTAGCTGGTTGACGACCTCAGTTACCCAGGTCAGGAGAGAAGTATCCACTATTTCAGCGGTGGGATTAGACGGGTTCCATGCAGGGTTTTTCGGCAAAGTCACCAGCGCTGTATTCGTTGGGCCCTTATAGATAGAGCCTGGATACAACCGTGCAAGTCGTAATTGACGTGATTCGGGCAGGGAAATAGGTGAGAGGCGTAAGAATTTTCCAGTGGCAACGACTTCGCGGATTCCTTGTGATTTAGCTAGTGCGCGCAATTGTGCAACTGCAAGTAAAGCCACCGCTTCTTCAGGGAGTTCGCCGAATCTATCGAGCAACTCTTCACGAATTGATTGCACATCTTCAGGTTTAGCAACATCTGCTAAACGACGATAGAGATCAAGTCGTAAACGCTCTCCTGGTACATAACTTTCAGCCAGGTGCGCGTTAACCGGAAGTTCAACTTTACATTCGTGGCTTTCTTCTTCCTTATCAATAATGCCTGTCTTGTAATCATTAACGGCTTCACCGACCATGCGTATATATAAATCAAATCCAACGTCGGCAATGTGTCCTGATTGCTCACCGCCCAGTAAGTTACCGGCGCCGCGAATTTCCAGATCCTTAAGTGCAACGCGCATACCTGCACCTAAGTCAGTATTCGTCGCAATTGTTTTCAAGCGATCTAGCGCAACCTCGGTCAGTGGTTGATCTTGCGGATATAAGAAATAGGCATATGCGCGATCGCGTCCGCGACCAACACGACCACGCAACTGGTGCAGTTGTGAAAGTCCGAAGTTTTCAGCGCGCTCCACAATTAAAGTATTGGCATTTGCAATATCTAGGCCGCTTTCGACAATCGTGGTGCAGACAAGAACATCGAAGTCGCGATTCCAGAATCCCAGGATTACATCTTCGAGTGCACCTTCGGACATCTGTCCATGTGCGATACGAATACGCGCTTCTGGAACTAACTCTTGGATCTTTGCCGCTGCGCGATCGATAGATTCAACGCGGTTATGAATGTAGAAGATCTGACCGTCGCGCAATAGTTCGCGGTGAATTGCCGCGCGAATCTGCGCATCTTCACTTGGTCCAACGTAGGTAAGAATCGGATGGCGCTCTTCAGGTGGCGTTGTAATCGTCGACATCTCACGAATACCTGTAACGGCCATTTCGAGCGTACGAGGAATGGGCGTTGCCGACATCGCTAAAACATCGACGGTTGTGCGCATCTTCTTAAGAGATTCCTTCTGCTCAACGCCAAAGCGTTGTTCTTCATCGACAATGACGAGCCCCAGATCCTTGAAGATCACATCTTGTGAAAGCAGGCGATGGGTGCCGATTACAACATCGACGCTACCCGCCGCTAATTCGGCAAGGATCTCTTTCGATTCTTTAGCGGTGTTAAAGCGTGACATTCCGGCGACGCGAATTGGGAAACCTGAATATCGCTCTGCGAAAGTCTTGGCGTGCTGCTGCACAAGTAGCGTTGTTGGAACTAGAACTGCAACTTGCTTGCCATCTTGTACTGCTTTAAATGCTGCGCGGATTGCGATCTCAGTCTTTCCGTAACCAACATCGCCGCAGATGATGCGATCCATTGGGTAAGGCTTCTCCATATCGCGCTTTACTTCTTCGATAGTCGAAAGTTGATCCGGGGTTTCGATGTAAGAGAAGGCATCTTCTAGCTCGCGCTGCCAGGGCGTATCAGCAGAGAATGCATAACCAGGTGAAGATGTGCGGGCGGCATACAAGCGAATTAACTCGCCAGCGATCTGTTTAACCGCCTTGCGTGCGCGACCCTTTGCTTTCTGCCATTCACCGCTACCAATGCGGTGCACTGCAGGTGCTTCGCCTCCGACGTATTTGGAAACTTGTTCCAAAGTATCTGTTGGAACAAAGATGCGATCTCCGGGTTGGCCGCGTTTAGCGGGCGCGTATTCAATAACTAAGTATTCGCGCGTAACTCCATTGATCGTGCGCTGCACCATCTCGACATAACGACCGATGCCGTGTTGCTCGTGGACAACAAAGTCACCTGCGCGCAGTTCAAGCGGATCAACAGCTTGTTTGCGTTTTGATGGCATACGGACACCATCTTTTGCTGAAGCCTTGCTTCCAGTTAAATCACGTTCGGTCATAAATAGAATTCGCGATTCAAGGGAAGAGAATCCATGTGCAATAGATGATTGCGTTATATGAATTGCAGCCTTAGTTGGTACAGCCTTTAACTCTGGAGTAATGAAGACAGGAAGATCGGCATCGCGGAAGATGCCGGCATAGCGTTCAGCCATTCCTTGTCCAGCCGTTGAGAAGATAACTGAGAAACCTTGGCTTACCGCTTCCTGCATTGCGGCAACTGCGCGATCGGCATCTCCTCGCAGCGGATCTATAGCACTGAAATCTAAGAAGTTAGCTTCAGTATCTAAATCTGAACCAAATGGATTAAAGGCGCGTTGCTTTAAACCGCAACGAACTACTTCTTCATTTAGTGCATCCCATGAAAGATAGGTCGCATCAGTAACAGGTAAGGGTGCAACAGCGCCGAGTGCGGCGTGGGACCAGGCTGCCTCAAAGAACTCTTCATTTGTGGCAAGTAAATCCATGGTGCGCATACGAATTCGCTCGTCATCAATGAATACAACTTCACTGCCTACTGGAATTCTTTGAAAAATTGTCTCCGTTTCATTGATGAGAATGGGAATTAGCGATTCCATTCCTTCGGAAATGATGCCTTGCGCCATGCGATCGAGAATTTCTAGCGCTGCCGGGTACTTATCCTTCGCCTTCTCTGCGCGAAAACGAATTTCTTCAGTTAGCAAAAGTTCGCGGCACGGCAGAATTGAAAGCTTTCCAACAACTGGGCTGGTGGTTCTCTGCGATGAAACCTCGAAATAACTTAACTCTTCGATCTCATCGCCAAAGAAGTCAATGCGTATCGGATGTTCCGATAGCGGTAAGAAGAGATCAACGATTCCACCGCGCACGGCAAACTCACCACGCTTTTCAACTAAGTCGGTGCGGGTATATGCCAACTGTGTTAAATGCTCTACTAGCGAAGTTAAATCTACTTCGCCGCCTATTTCTAAAGTTTGCAGAGGCGATGTTGCTAAATTGGCGATGAATCTATGTATAACTGCGCGAATCGGTGCAACAACTATTGGGCTCTCTAAATCTTTTCTCGCAAGCGTTGATAGCGTCGCCAGCCTTCTGGCAACAGTGTCACTGCGCGGGCTTAAGCGCTCGTGAGGCAGTGTTTCCCAGGCCGGAAATTCGA
>Ga0209442_1000557_pt1 | contig 21848 bp, 25 predicted proteins | sample LauGreSBDMM110DD_2_FD_187565 | JGI IMG/M metagenome (GOLD analysis project Ga0209442, IMG submission 187565) | Freshwater lake microbial communities from Lake Michigan, USA - Sp13.BD.MM110.DD (SPAdes) (version 2) | ecosystem: Environmental > Aquatic > Freshwater > Lake | place: Lake Michigan...
TAATCAAGATTCAGCTCGCACAAGTCAGTCAAAATTACCTAAGCGATATATTAGATATTGAGATTACGCATCACTTCCAAAGCAGATCTAATGTGCTTGGGTAAAATCGCAATCAGCTCTCATAGGTAGATATCTTAAGCGCCCTGAATTGCTCAATACTCACTAGGCAGCATGATCACCCAGTGCTCGCCATCCCAGCAGGCATAAAGTGAAATTTGGTCTAACGGCAAGTCTGTATATGGAATTTCTTGTCTAGCCAATTCATTCCCATTTCCTTCCTCGTAAACCATTACGGCTTTAGTACGTTTGATTGAGGTCTTAACAACTACAAACCATTCTGCTGTACCAATTTCAACCAAATGGCTTGCAATAGCATCCATCAACCAAAAACATGCCGCCTGCTCTGCCAAGTACTTGGTGCCTTCAGTCAGCAGGTGCTTGCGACTGATACGGTAGTACTTCTCAGTGCCAGTAAATTGATTCAATTGATTGGGATCAAACTTCTTCATTTCAGTGTCCTTTGTTGCATGCATGAACACAGTTTGTTTTCAGACACGCAGAAGGACAACCGACATTTGGTAACCCGATAACTTGGCGGGGTACCGATTAAAAATCACCATGGTGATTTGATAAGTACTTCAATAGAAATTTCCGTAGCCGAAGTTTTGTAAGCTGCAAGAACTATTTGGATCAGCGCTTAAAACGCCCTACAACGCTAAATTTCCATGAAATACATACACCGGGTGCTGGACACTGCAACAAACATTTGTAGGACTTTTTTGACGCCCTACTTTGCTGGGCACTGAAAGAGTGCGATGCAAGTGCAGAAATCTATGAAAATCATTAATTCCAAGATATTTTTAATTAAGCCGTCTTTTAAATTTACTTATTTGTATCCATAAGTGATTTCAACCTTACATTTTCTTGCGCAATAAATTTTGTGTAATCTGTGCCTGATTGATAGACCACTGACTGCCCATATTTTGTTAATAATCTTTCTGCAACAGTCTTATCCATTAGAATTTTTTTGAGTGCATTTTCTAGGTTCTGTTTAATTGGCTCAGGAATATCAGCAGGGCCAGCTATCGAATAATATGAATTTTGTGAAAATTTAACTAGCCCTGTTTCTACAAGAGTTGGGACATTTGGCAATGCGTCCCATCTTTTAGGCCCTGCACTAATTAGCATCCGTAATTTTCCAGCCCTTACATGCGGCATAGTGGCGCCAGCAGAAGCATTAATTACCTGAATTTGATTGCCTAATAAAGCAAGTACTGACTCATTGTCCCCCTTGTATGGAATGAAGTTCCAACTAAACCCAAGATCGTTGCCCAGTCTCTCCATTGTTTGTTGATTTGTAGTGCCAGCTCCCAATGTTCCATAAGATAATTTATTGGGATTTTTTCGAGCGAACTCAACTAATTCAGATAAAGTTTTCCATGGTGCATCTGCATTGACAAAGATTCCATAGTCATATGGTCCAACTACCGCTAAATGTGTAAATGACTTTAAAGGGTTGTAAGTCACTGCCTGCAGGAGAGGAATACTCGTTAATGTGGGCATGTTGACAGTTCCAATCGTGTATCCATCCGGTTTAGCCATAGCTAAACTTGAAACACCGAGAACCCCCCCAGCACCAGCCCTATTCATCACAACTACTGTTTGCGCCAGTTCTTTTGATAACTCTTCAGCTAAATCCCTAGCAACAGAATCTGTTGTTGTTCCCGGCGGGAACTGAACAATCATTTGTATGGACTTATTTGGCCATCCTTGCGCTTGGCATATACCTATGAGGTTTAAAGTGATTAGTAAAAAAATTAATTTGAGTGATTTCATGCTAGCTCCCTTAGAATTCCGTTTATTAATTAAAGTTGTGTAGAGCCCTTACCCCACTTCAAGTGAAGCTCTTTAACTCCATCAGATTTGACTACTACACTAGTGTTTAACAGCAATAAATGTTGTCTTGCACGTCGAACCGGGGAGCTAACTTCATCAATTCCCCGAAGATCAACCCTTCGGCTTTTATGAGACTCGAATCTTTCAGCAGCAAAAGTGGGAATGCAACCACTTGCATGACGGTAATACTCGTCAAGCAACCATCTCTGCATTTTGTGCACTGCGGATTGACTCGCCAAGCGTGTGCAGTGCCGCGTCGAACTGCTGATCAGGAATCGTGAGGGGATAGAGAAATCTGATTACATTGCCGTCGACACCGCAAGTAAGCAATAACAGCCCTCGCTGCAGCGCATGCTGTTGAACGCGCTGCGCTACTTGTGCTTCGGGCGCACCTGTATCCGGATTCGCAAATTCAACCGCATTCATTGAGCCGACTCCGCGCACTTCAGCGAGCACAGGGTGCTGAGCTTGCATCGAGTGTAAGAAATTGCGCAACTTTAGACCGAGTCTTTCCGATCGCTGAAGCAACTGCTCTCTATCGAATGTGTCCAGGACGGCATGTGCAGCAGCCACTGCCAGTGGGTTAGCTGCGTATGTCCCGCCAAGACCGCCGGGTAAAGGAGCATCCATTATCTTGGCTTTTCCACACACTGCGGACAGCGGAAATCCGCCTGCAAGACTCTTTGCCATTGTGATTAGGTCCGGCCGCACTGTGTGATGTTCCATTGCAAATAGCTTTCCAGTGCGACCAAAACCGCACTGGATTTCGTCAGCTATAAGAACAATTCCGTGCTTGTCGGCCAGTTCGCGCAACCTTTTCATTAGCTCTGGCGGTGCTACGTTGAAGCCTCCTTCGCCTTGCACGGGTTCAATGATGATGGCGGCGATTTGTGCGGGATCGATATCGGACTTGAACAGCCCCGCAAAAGCCTTCATCGTATCCGCGACACTTACGTTCTGTCGCTCACTAGGAAATGGTACGTGGTACACGTCCGCAGGGAAAGGTCCGAACCCGATCTTGTAAGGTGAGACCTTGCCGGTGAGGGCCATTCCCATCAGCGTACGGCCGTGAAACGCACCAGAAAATGCAATCACTCCGGGACGACCTGTATGAGCACGCGCAATTTTGATGGCATTTTCAACTGCTTCGACACCTGTAGTAAAAAACGCGGTTTTGGCCGGACCGTCAATGGGTGCAACACTGTTCAGGCGCTCGGCCAGCCTAACGGCCAACTCATATGGAACGACTTGGAATGCAGTATGTGTGAAATGGTCGAGCTGTCGGATGACAGCTTGTAGGATGGCTGGATGACGGTGTCCCGTATTGAGAACGCCAATACCAGCAGCAAAGTCAGTGAAAACTCGTCCTTCGACATCCCACACCGTAGAGTTCTCAGCGCGCTCGGCGAAGAAGTTGCACATTACGCCGATGCCACGTGGAGTGGCATCAAGCCGTCGCTGGTGAATGCTGGAATTATTCATGATTTTTTTCAGATTTTGAAGTTTGAAAGGGGCAATGCTGCTGCTTCAGGGTCACACCGGCTGCTCAAGTACCTCTTGAGTCAGCAAGTTAATAACCTTTCCAGAGCTTATAACGGTCAGTACCAAGGTTTCCATAGGAGAACGTGTAGAAGTCAGCGTAAATTCGTCGTCGCCGATCATGAATTGCATCGCTCGGTTGGAACCGGCGCCGTCGACCTTTAGGACTCGTGTCGAGCCTTTTGTCGGAAGGGTCGCCACGAGGGCAGCGACTACCAGCGCTGCAGGGCGCGGATTGAAGCGACGATCAATGAATCCGTTACGAGGAAAGTAGCCTCGGTCCACATCCATGAACGTGTCGAAGACGAAAGAGACACGAGTAGTTGACCTAGAGAGAATGAGCGCCTCGGCTGCTTTACGGGCTGTGCCAAAGTTATCCGCATTCAACGTTGCAAGGTTGCCCATTGCAAGCTTAATGGAAGCCAAGACGACACCGCCAACATTTTTCGCGAATTCATCTAGCATATTTGTTGCTTCAATTAGGTCGACGTCATCGTCCAATCGAACCGTGACACCATCTATCACCTTGTCCTTGATCAAGCTCGACACTTGCGGTTGCATGACTTCAAGCTCGTCGAGCCGCATCCCCGTATTGATGGAATGACTGAAATGCTTACCATCGTCTTTTTTATCGTCACCCATGCGCAACTTGCAGAAGATGATTGACGCACCGGTACGTTCGCGAACCCGACTGACCTCGGACGACCGCTCGAGGCATTTTTCTAGAGAGATGTTTAATTCAATAGCCTTAACATGCACGCCGCTATTCGTAATCTGTTGGACTAATGCAACTTTCGGTATGTTCAGGACAGTAATGATGAACTCGTGGCCAACGGCGGACATCAGACGGGCACGATCGCACGCGATAGGATCCTGCAAGTCTTGGCCCGGAACCTTAAGCGTCTTCATTCCCATTTCCCAAAGCGCCATCAGCTGATAGTCATTTCGTGCGAGCTTGCGGCCGAACTCTTCGATTCCACCTGTGGCGGGAATTTGGACGACCTCGGACCATGCGTGGCGCAGTTCAACACCAAAGCTGCCATACTGCGATGTCTTCGTATGGACGGGCGTAGTACGTAGAACTCCATGGTGCTTTTGACCGTGTTTGAGCATCTGGCCGTGGGTTCGAACTAGGCGGGCAACATGGCCATGCTCGTATACGTCAACAATGAAGTACCCGTACTTTTCTGTGTCGGCGCGGCCATGTTCCTCTCCTGGCGCCACGCGGTAGAACTCAGTGAAATCATGGCGCAAGAAAGCCGTCGACGGAAGCAAGTACATCTCTGCTTCACCAACGACGTCGTACCAGAAGTTGTGAACGTGCCCCGCAAAAACTGCCTCTACTCCAGGTCGGCGTAGACGATCGAGTAGCCAGCTGCGCCCAGGTTCATCTATGTTCTCATAAGAACTGCGTTCACCCGGCTCATAAACATACGGAGGGTAGTGAAGGAAAACGAAAACGCGACCTTTTTGTGTGGCAAACTGCTCATCAAGCCAGTTTTTTTGACGTTCCTCGCCTGCTAGTCCAGAGTTAAAAAGCAGGGCGTTTATGACGATCCCATGGACGCCCCCAAATTCGAAGGCGTAGTAGTCATGACCGAATGTGCTGTGATATTTTTCAATGTAATCGTCGCAGACCAGGTCTGCCGGCATCCAGTCAATCGTTTTGTCGCCAATGTCATGATTGCCCGGCACTAGGTGTACAGGAATCTCAACTTGGCTGATGATCTCCTTGAACCGGTCGGCAGCGTCGTCAAATCCTGGCAGGCTGGGTACTGGATGTACCATGTCGCCAAGATGAACGACGAACTTAGGCTGAGGCGACATTGTCGCGATCTCGCTAAACACATGGCGGGCTCGATTGTTTGAATAGCGGTTTGACTCAAAAGGCGAACGCGACATTTCATCTGTTTCGTTCACGTGCGTATCGGCAACAACCACGAAAGAGAAGAGATGTGGCCCCTGCGGCACACGGGAATTTCGATTCACGGGAACTCCTTGCTGAATGACAAACTGCGCTAGCGCGCAACGGTTCCAAGACGGTTCGCTCCTAGCGCTGCGACAAGCCTGTCGAACGCAAGTTGCGCTAGTGCGCCAAGAATACCGAGCACGAGCAGACCAACAAACATGCGGTCGGTCTGCAATGAAAAACGCGAATCCATGATGATTTGACCGATACCACTATTTGCAGCGATAAGTTCGGCTGAGACGAGGCCAACAAAAGCAAATCCAAGCGCGCTTCTCATACCAATTAGGATGAAAGGCACTGCCGATGGCAGCACGACGCGCAAAAAGATCGCGGTCCGAGACAATCCCAACACCTCGCCTGAACGAATCCGAATGCGTGGCGTCTCGCGTACGCCGGTCGCTGTATTGATCGTCACTACAATCCACACAAGATAGGCGATCACAGCATACTTTGACGCTTCACCGATTCCTAGCCACATACCTATCAACGGTACCAGTGCGATTGGAGGAATTCCTTTCATGAATTCGAACACGGGTCCGACGGTGTGCCCAGCTGAGCGAAAAGCGCCGAGCAAAACTCCAGTCCCGATTCCGGCTACGGTACCGATAAGAAAGCCCACTAAAACTCGCACTAAACTGATACCAATTGATCTGGCAAGTTCGCCGGATTCCAACATCTCGATGAAGGTGGTAATCACCGCCATGGGCAATGGCAATAGCTCGGGCTTTTTCAGTAAGACACTTGCGAACCACCATATCGCGACACCAGCGAGCAGGGACATGGTCGACAGCATCCGATAGGAGAATGTCTGAATTGGCAACATGACTAGACTCTCCGCTTAAGCGACCAACGTGGGAAGAACCAATCGACGGCGAGCACGAATGCACGATCCAGTGCGAGGCTTAGAAAACCTAGGCCGAGCACTCCGACCAGCACGTTGGTCATGCTGAAGTGAGAGCGCGCCTGCATGATCAAAAATCCAAGACCACTTTCGGCCCCCATCATTTCTGCCGCGACAATCACCATTACGCCAAGCCCGATAGCAGTACGTATACCGGTCAAGATCGACGGAAAGCATGAAGGAATAATAATTCGAAATAGTGTGGCCGTATCGCTCAGACCCAGCGTTGCACCTACTCGTAGGCGCAATTGTGGAATCAAACGCACGCCGTTTCGCGCGTTGATTGTCACCACAAGCGTGATCGTATAGACCAGAAGCGAATATCGTGAAGCTTCAGTCACTCCAAGCAACAGAAGACTCAGAGGAACAAGCGCGAGCGCAGGAATGGCATTGAATGCGCGCAGATAGGGGTTAAAAATTGCATCAATACTCCGCGAAAGTCCCATAAGGCATCCTAGCAAGGAACCAACCGGCACACCAATCGCAAGCCCGACCAAAAGGCGCTGAAGGCTCGCTAGAACGTGGGTTTGCAGGTCTCCGCTCTGCCACAATATCAGTGCACTGATTCCTACATCCATTGGTCTTGGAAGGAGCAGAGTGTTATTCATCTGAAGCGCGACTAGACTCCAGAGGACTATAACGCCCGAGAAAGTGGCAGCCAGATAAGCAGCCTTTTTCATTTGCCTTTTCCCAAAGCCGAATGCTCCAAACACTTTTGTAGACGTAGATGTGCCTTAAGCCAAGCCGGATCGGTTGGGTCGGCTTGCTTCTTCAACATCGGCTGAAAGCTGTCGAGGAATCTTGCTTCGGGCCCCGACGACATCACAATAATATCGGTGGCAATGTTTATCGCCTCTGCCGCATCGTGCGTAATAAAGACGATGGTCTTACCGGTGCGTGCCCAGAGCGCTTTCAGTTCGACCTGTAGCATCTGCCGAGTGATCGCATCCAGCGCGCCGAAAGGTTCATCCATGAGCAGCACGTCTGGGTTCATGACCAGACCCCTTGCAATTTGTACCCGTTGCTTCATGCCGCCGGACAGCTCCGAGGGAAACTTGTCGATATGGGCCGACAGCCCAACTAGCTTGAGCGCTTCTGCCGCATTGCGATGGCGCTCAGGTTTAGGCTTAGACTTTAGGCCAAATTCGACGTTTTCCAAAACTGTAAGCCAAGGGAAAAGGGCGTTACTAACGTCTTGGAAGATGACCACGCGGTCCGGGCCCGGACCGCGGATCTGCTTATCGTCATAGCCGATAAAACCTTCGGTAGGAGTCTCGAATCCCGCGAGCATGTCTAGCAAAGTGCTCTTGCCGCAGCCGCTCGGACCGAGGATACAAACGAAACTGCCCTTAGTGATCGAAAGATCGATATCTTTTAAAATCCATGGCCCGCCGTCGAAACGCTTTCCAACTCGGGAGAGCTTCAGTTCCTGCCACTCAAGTGCGCCGCGATCTGAGTTGTTCATGTTCAGGGCACAAACCGCATGTCTATCTTCTTCAGGTGGGACCAGTCGTAAGCGGAAGTCCAATTGACTCGGCTTTTTGTTAGGCCCTGTTTCGCCAGGAATTCTTCGATCCTGGACATAGTTGAAATAAATTGGGGTGAAATAACCATGTCCCAAGTGTTGTTCGCGATCACATGCTGAACGTCCGTCGCATCAGTCTTGAGGTAAACACCTAAAGCCTTACTGCGTTCTTCGGGGCTCGCGTCGGCCAGCCATTTCGAACCTCTTGCAATTGCGCGCAATACCTTGCCGACGTCAGCGGAGTTCTTCGTGGCGAATTCTCTTTTGGCGACAATCCCTGAATACAAGATGTAGTTTTCCTTACCACTGTCTGAGACAATTTGCTGCCTGTCGCTCGTTACCTGCTTGATCTTTAAGTCAAAAGGCTTCCAGCTTGAAAGCGCATAGACATCGCCGCGGGCCACCGCAGAAACTTGATCGAACGGCGCCAAGTGCACACGTTCAACGTCATTCACCGTCAGTCCAGCTCGTTGCAGGTAGTTGTTAAGAAGAAATTCCGACGCGGACTTCGTGACCAAGCCGATCTTCTTGCCCTTCAGATCCTTGGGTTGGGTGCCGCTAGGACCGACAATGACCAACATATCAGGGTTAGCTGAGAACTGCGACAGCATGATCGAGTCTCCGCCAGCCAGCAGATAGATCAGTGGTACATCGCTAGCCACCAGGAAGTCGGCAGCACCAGAACGGAATCCTTCAGTTGCATCGGCGCCGCTTGTAAACGGTCGCACAACGACGTCAACGCCCTCTTCCTTGAAGTATCCCTTTTGGTCCGCGATGAAAAGCGGCGCAAATACGGGACTGGAACCCGCGAAGATACGAATCTTTTGCGCATGGGCTGACATTGCACCTAGCGATGCAATCAGGGCGCCTGTGACAACAAGCAGCTTCAGAAAATTACGATGCATGGAGTTCTCCTAATGGGTATGACAGACAGAGGATGGCAAGCAGTGCTAGCCGATGAATGAACGCAAGGTGACTAGCTCATAGCCAGCATTAATGATCCCTTGACGGACCGTTTTTGCAAGCTCAACTGCGTTTGGGCCGTCGCCGTGCAGACAGATAGATTCCACGGGGTATTCGAGCCAGCTCCCGCCAATCGCGTTAACGCCACCGCGCTGAAGCATGTCGACGGCTCGAGCCGCGATAGTTGATGGATCGCGTGCGGCCTTCTTTCTTTCTAGGACAAGCGATCCGTCAGGGTTGTAGTCGAGGTCAACGTAAGCCTCATGAACCATTGCCACACCTGCGCGTTTGCATTCGGTCGTGACTATTGGGCCGTACATCAGGAGCATAAGATTAGGGTCAACAGCTTTCACTGCCCGCACTAGGCCGCGAGCAGTATCCTTGTCTCTTACTGCAGTCAAATACAGCTCGCCGTGAGGCTTTACATGTGTGAGTTCGAAACCTTCGGCTCGGCAGAAACCAAGAAGCGCCCCGATCTGATAGACGCAAATTTCGAAGACTTCGTCTTCGCTAAGGCTCATCCTTCGGCGCCCAAAGCCCATGAGGTCAGGATAGGAGACATGCGCCCCCAGTTCCACTCCCTGTAGCTTTGCGAGTTGCACGGACCGCAACATCGTTCCTGGGTCTGCGGCGTGGTAGCCGCAAGCTACGTGAACCGTGTTTACAAAGGGAATGAGCGCCTGATCGTTGCCGAGGGTGTAGCGGCCAAAAGATTCGCCCATGTCCGCATTTAGGTTGACTTTCATTTTGAATTTCCCATAAGTCATTCTATTTTTAGAATATCTTATCTTTTACGCGAGGTCAAATACTTTTGTTTATTTTTACTAGGTAAAATCCCCATAACGATCAAACTCCTTCTAATTAAAAGATGAATTTCACGGACTTTCCTCCTGCAGCGCTGAAGACATCGCCTGGCAAGCGCTATGAGCAAGTTGCGATGCTCATTCAAAAGTGGATCGAGGAGGGTAAATTGGCCCCCGGCGAAAGGATGCCTTCAATAAACGAACTTGCGGTCACTTTCGAAGTTGGGGTGATCACGGTCCGCCAAGCGCTCAAAATGCTGGAGGAAAAGGGCATGGTGTGTAGACAGCAAGGCCGTGGCACCTTCGTTAGCAATAGTGTCAAGGACAAGCGCTGGCTCAAAATCGAATCAAGCTGGGAACAGCTAGTGCAAGCCTGGGAGCGCAGCAAACCCTCGCCCTTGAAGGTACGTAATATTTTTGCAATGCCCGTGCTGTTCCCCGAAGACGGCAACGCGGCACCTGGATATCGCCACATGCGTAGAGTGCACGGGGTAGATGGGGTGCCCTACGCTACAAGCGACCTATTTGTTGACAGGAGGCATTACGCCCTATGTCCGAACCGGTTCGAGACCGAAATGGTCATAGTCGTGCTCGATTCCTTGCCAGAGGTTAGGATAAAAAGCATGAGACAGTGTTTGACAATCGAGACTGCGGATCTAGAGCATGCCTCATTACTAAAAGTGCAAGTTGGTTCACCAGTTGGTATCGTGCGAAGGGTAATATGCGATGAGGACGGAACAGTTGTCTACGTAGGCAAAGCGGTGTATCGAGGCGACATTGTTAAATTTGAACGTGGATTTACAAAGCCTAAACACAAGAGCAGGGCCTCAGTTAAGTACGGGTGAGGTAATGCACAAAAAACAGCCTTGACTCCAACTTTGTTCACTCAAAAAAGCCGCTAGTGAAAAATATAGCGGCGTCGAGATACTGCCCGCAATGTGATTTAAGTGCGCTTCCTTTATGGTGAGATTTTTCTTGCTCGTACGCAAGTAACATAGGTTTACTCAATTTTGAAATCCAATATTTCCAACAACAATAGGAATGTATGAAAGCAATCCCATCCGTTCAAGTAGAGAATGAGCGAGTCATCGTTACGAAGTGGCACTTCCCGCCGGGCTCAGATACCGGCGATCACGTCCATGCTCACGACTATGTGGTAGTTCCACTCACGAGCGGAAAACTTAGGTTAGTCGAACCAACTGGAATCCGAGATGTTGAATTAATAGTGGGTGGTTCTTACGCTCGCCTAACAGGCGTGGCGCACAACGTCATCAACATTAATGACTATGAGTTTTCATTTGTCGAGATCGAAATAAAGTAACTGATTAATGTCTATCTCTGAGAGCAAATGGTGTCTTGCTCATCGTTTCACAGAACCTAATCAGCACGCGGCTTATCCGTAATCCCGGAGTAACTGCCATACCTCAATACTCGCTCGGCAGCATGATGACCCAGTGCTCGCCATCCCAGTAGGCATAAAGTGAAATTTGCTACATAGGCAAGTCTGTATATGGAATTTCTTGTCTACCCAATTCATTCCCATTTCCGTCCTCGTAGACCATGACAGCTTTAGTACGATAGCTTGGCGGGGTACCGAGTAAAAATCACCATGATGATTGAAAAAGTACTCCATCTAAAAAATCCGCAGCGCAGAAATTTAGATCTGCAGGACCCATTCGGGCTGCAGATACAAACCGCACTACTCTTCCAAATTTCAATCGTGACTCGCAAAATGCGACGTGTTTAAAAGCCCTACAGCGCTTCGATTTGCCTGCCCGAATACTTTGAGTGCTGATAACCCAGATCAGCGCTTGTAGGGCTTGCTATGCAATCAGCGCTGGTTATCCACAGTGCGTGTGAGATATCCACGAAAAATCACGAGAAATTTAGCTTTTCATAGATTTCTAGGTTTGAGCGTTGAAATCATTGGCGAAAATTCTGGGAAAAAATTTATCCACAGTCAGTTCAATTTCTGCAGCATGAACTAATTACAAGCGAATTCGAAATTTCTAAAATATTCTTAAAGATCAAAATATAATTTTTTTTGATTTCGATGAAGCTTAGATTCAACGTAAATTATCACCACATCAAAAACTTTAAGGATAGTGGCTTCAATCGATCTCCATCTTAAATTGGCTACCAACTGTCTTTAAAACAAGTGCTTGCATGCCTTCAACATCAATCTTATTATGTTCAAGTAACTTAGTCCATTTGGCCTTATTTACAGCAGTAAGAAGTTGATAGGAACCTTTCCTTTCGAGCATATCTTCCACAGCTTTGATGCGCTGTGTTGTTTGTCGAACTCCTAAATAATCACCGCGAGAAACGCCAACCAATTTTAAATAATCTTTTAATCCTGTAATTTTTTCTCTCGGACTTGGGTAAGTTTTTTTGTACCAAGCTTTTGCAATCAAGTTTGCATTTACATAAACACCGCTAATATCTAAACCGTACCACTTTTGACACTGTTCTTTTTCGTGAGATGAATAAGCCACAATTTTGCGATCTTCATTGATAGCTAGACTGTGTAATTCGTTCAAAAATATTTTGCCATCTTTAGTGCTCAAGCCCTTGGCTTCAGCGGCGGATTTGAGACTAGGTGTAAGAATAATCTGGTCGAAATGAGTGTCTATTGAAATTCCAATAAGTGATGGCTCTCTCGCTTCGAATCCTTCAAAGTCAATATAAATTGCCCTTACAGCTTCTTCTTCAGTAATTTTCTTTTCGGATTTAAGTGTTTCCGTAAAAAAAGGCAGGTCACGATTTTTCATAACTTATCAATTCTTTCGTAGGTGAAATATGTTTATGCATAAATGTTTAAAGATCCACCAATAAAAGTGTGATTTGCTTCTCCCATAAATTTTCAATATCTTTTCTAAATGCTAGTGTTTGAGAAGCTTTGAACAGGTTTCAAGTAGTAAGTCGTAGCTGTGAACAGATGAAGCTAGTTCAGCCACGGATTTAAAGCCGTATATACGACCAGCGATCATTCCAGTAACTGCTCCGACAGTGTCCGCGTCGCCACCTCGATTTATCGCATCAACAATTGCATCGTAAAAAGAATTGGTACAAATGACAGAATGCCAAGCTGACGCGTAAGTATCAGCTACATATCCAGAATTATTTATAGATCGATTTCTTAGCTCGTCATAGTCGCCCAGCGGCTTACCTACGAAAAGCTCATGAGCCAAAGCTGACGTGTAAGTTATACAGTCACTACTTCCGTGCGTTAACAATGATTGCGCTACAGATTCTCCAATAGATAAACTAAGATTGTTTTTATTCCAAACAATACAAGGCGCCATTCGCATCAAACAGCCGTTACCACTAGCTCTCTCATTAGTGGAACTCGTATAGGGATGCTCAATATTTGTAACTCTATTTAGGGATGACATTACCGTCATTCCAATGTCAAATATTTCATTTCTAGTTCCAAATTTTCCTGTGTCTTTCCATTCAATAAAGTTTTTTTGAATAGCTGAAGCATTAAATCCTTTTTTTGAAATGTATGCGTCAGCGATACACATAGCCATAGCTCCATCATCGGTCCATTCACCCTTGGATACTTTGTGAACACCACCGCCAATCATAGAGGTGACGAGGGCTCCTTGATTCGGTTTTGTAAATTCAAGTGGCGCTCCCATGGCATCGCCTACGAACAATCCCATGAACATACCCATAGCTTCATCTTTGCTCATTTGCATAATTTTCAATCTTCCTGTTTATTGTATGAATCGATAAATTGCTTTAGCTTCCTTCGAAACTGATCGCCAGAATTTCTTACCGATTCCTGCTTATGAAACTTTATTAAGTCCTCGCACTTATTGACCTCGGATATAACTTTTTGATACATCAAAGCTATTTCCGCAAATTTCTTGAAATCTTCAACTCCTAGAAGTTTGTTGAAACTATCCAAATATGCGTTTGGAATATCACGTCTTAATTCTTGAAGTGAAATCTCAATAAATCTTTTTTCAAGTTCAACTTGTTTGACCACTTGATCACATTCTGTGAATAATTCCGCACTAGCATCCCTTAATCCATGGTACCTACCAAATTGAGTAGCATGCAAAACGACGGTCGTACCCTCAACCATTAACCCCCATGTATTTCCGCTCGAAATACGAACTGTTACCAGTTGATTTTCTGGATCTACTTTTTTACATAATCCTTCGAAATATCTACCAATACGCCGTGTAGTAAATTGACAGGGGTGATTTTCAATAGCCCATAACGGCCCACTACCGCCGCCGTAATTTGCCATGGCCGCTATGCACATTGCTAACTCACCGTTTACTATTCGGGTATCTCCAACATCTGGTTCCATATCAGCAGCTAAATGTTTTCTAGTGTCCATTTTCATTCCTCGTGTGTGTATATTTTTATAATTGGCACACTTTGCTCCTATGTGTCAACAAGCTCAATTCAATAGTCGACTATTTTTAAAGGACATTGCTAATTCCAAACGTAGATTAATAAAAGTTAGACGGGTTGCTATCAAGCTTGTGTGGCTAACAGCTTTGGAAATCAATTAGATGATTTAGGTATCAGATGAGACCTTTCGCCAGAACTCCCCAGGAAGGTTCAACACCAAGTGACTACAAAATTAACACACTTGTTTTGATCTTTGGGCAAATAAACAATCGGACGGTTACCGATTAAAAATCACCATGAAAATTTGATGAGTACTTCTCGACAATTTTTCGCAGCTCATTTTTTTTATTTGTATGACCCATTCGGGCTGTAGCTAAAGATAGGATTGCTTTTACAAATTGCACCACCTCAAAACTAAAACTGACGCGCTATAAAGCCCTACAGCACATCGTTTGCGTGCCTCGAATACTCTGAGTGCTAAAAGCCCTAATCAGCACTTGTAGAGCTGATTTGAACCATGCGCTTGCTGGGCACTCAATGAGTGCGAGGCCCTCGCGGAAATATATGAAAACATAACTTTCTAAATATTTCGGTGATTGAGTATTGAAATCATTGAAGAAAAAAATCATCAAAAAGTTATCCACAGTCAGTTCAATCATTGCAGTTTTATTGATCACCAGCTAATTCATAAGTATTTAAAAATCTATAGTGATAAAAAATCTAGCTTTTCATAGACTCCGCTATTTGAGCGTTGAAATCATTAAAGAAAAAAACCACTAAAAAGTTATCCACAGCCAGTTCATTTCTCTCTGCTCGAGTCCAGAAACCCAGCATTTTGGCGGGACTCAGGTTGTCCAGATAAATATATGAAAACACAATGCAATTAACGCAAACAAATGATTTAGGAGATAGCACCATGGCACAAGCAAAGACACTCACAACTACTGAAATTGAGCGCTTGTTAACGCATATCAATACACGCAAGTACTCAGCCCGCAACAGATCGATGATGCTGCTCACACACTGGGCAGGCTTAAGAATCGGTGAAGTAGCCTGCTTACGCTGGAGCGATGTCACAACCACAGACGGCGAAATTAAAGATGAGATCCGCTTGCTTCCCGATATGACCAAAGGTAGACATGCTCGTACTGTGTTCGTCAGTGCCAAGCTAAAAGCAGAATTACAAGCCTATGCACATCAAGCCAAGTGCGTTGATCGCAGCTATCCATTCTTTGCTAGTCAGAAAAGCATCCGAGCTGGCTTTACCGCAAACAGCTTGGCGCAAACATTTGCCCTGCTCTACGAAGGCGCTGGACTTGAGGGTGCTAGCAGTCACAGCGGACGCAGAACTTTCTTAACAAACTTGGCGAACAAAGGGACTGCGATACACATTTTAAAAACGCTGGCTGGTCACCGTAGCATCAGCACTACCGCTGCTTATCTTTACAGCAGCCCAAGTCAGTTGAAGGCTGCTGTGGAATTGATTTGATTTCAATTAGAGTTGTTCAGATTTCAACTGTAAAAACGATCAGTCCTAAAAGCTCACCTGTTGAGCTTTCGCGCTTGCATATTCACTGTTCCATAGTGACTATCAATGCGCCATGACAAACCACACCACCCGCGAATCCTGGTTGCTTGCAGCTGTTGAACTGCTGCGCCCCATCTTCAAAACAAAACAACACATCATTCCCAACAACTGCCAAGTATCTTGCGGCTTTGCCAGCACCGGCAGCAAGCATCACATTGGGCAATGCTGGTCACGCAAAAGCAGCGTGCATGACAGCAATCAAATCTTCGTGTCACCTGCTCTGCTTGATCCTGTTTTGGTTTTAGACACCTTGGTGCATGAACTTGTTCACGCTGTGGACGACTGCGAACACAAGCACGGCAAGGAGTTCAAAAAGATTGCCCTAAGCCTCGGAATGATTGGCCCGATGAGAAGCGCTGGTGCAGGGCCTGCGTTAAAAGCAAAGTTAGCAGAGCTGTCTGCTCAACTTGGCCCTTACCCCCATGGCGGTCTACACATCTCCACCCGCCTATCCAAACGCTCACCGCGTCCCCGAGCAAAATGCAAAGCCTGCGGATTCGAAGTACCCATGTACAAAAAGTTCCTAGCCTTTGGCCCGCCTTTATGCCCCAAACACAAAACCGAAATGGAACCCCTCGGGGATTGGGAATAAACCTACCTGTACAAACGATCAGCTTAGCTGGCTCAGGGGCTGAGCCTGGGGGGGATCAAAGTAGGTGCTTTAGATGAACCACCTGAGACAAATCATGCTACTACCCCTGATTCTTTCTGCGCCCATTTGGCTTTCGGCTTCTGCGGCTGTTTACACGCAGGGTCATGAAACGCAAGTTGGGTTTAAACACACTTCAAAACCGTTTAAACAAACCCAAGTGTTTAAACCCACTGAGGAACAAGCCAAAAACATCAAATTTGACTACGGATGGTCGCCTGAAGCGCGCCGTTTAAACCGGCATGAGCGCCTTGCGTTTAAACTGTCAGCGTTGATTAATAGCTTATAAAAATTGAATACAAAATAACCAATAATCTTAAATTTATTCAATTAAATCAACGTATTAAATATTTTCAACTGTCATATTGACACCAACAAATACAACTGTTATATTGACACTGTCATTAACCAACAGCCACCCGATTCACCATGCCCAACCTCACCAGATTTATCAACTTTAAAGGTGCCGCTTCTGACCTGTCAGACGCCGCCATTAAGTGCGGTGAAGACTACGGATTCAAGGTCGACCCCGACAAAACCAACGAGCGCTTGGTCCGTTATTACGCTGCCGAAGGCGTTATTGACCGTCCCGACAGAATTGGTCGAGACGCCACTTACAACTACCGTCATTTGTTACAACTGCTGACAACTCGGCGCCTGGTCGACGAAGGCCTCAGTCTCACCGCCATCGGAGACCACAACCTGCAAGCCACCACCGCAGAATTGGCAGACAACCTCAACAAGCCCGCCCCCACAGAAGCCGAGTTGCTGGTCAATAGCTTCAAAAGTTCAGCGCTCAGCAAAAAAAATAACACAGGTTTGCCTTCACCCAAAGGTATGCGCGGCCCCATGGCCATACCCGACGTGTTGGCCGAAGTGAAGCGCATGAAAGAAGACTGGATTCAAGAAATCAAATCGGTGCAACGCATTCGCCAAGATTTTGATCACCTCAGAAAAGAGTTGCAAGACCAACGCAGCATCACACAAAACTCACAAGATCATTTTCACGAAACGCTCACCAAAATGGCGCACGTCAGCCTTGAACCCGAAGAACAATTCATGCAACACATCGGCCAAATGATTGAAAAGCATACCTATATCGTGAAGCAAGAAACCGCACAACTAAGAGAAATGGTTCACGAAACTTTGGACCGACTCAAAGATCACACACACCGACTTGAAATGCAACAAATGCGCACCTTAGATGCGCTAGAAAAAATACAAAAACAACTTAATTAACCAGAAAAATAAATCCGCATTCAATCTGAAATAAGTATTCCTGAACACCACACCACCACTCGCCAAAAAAAGGAGCCACACCATGCAAGACGCCGTACACCCCCAGCACCCCATCCTCACCCTGTCTTTAAACCCACTTAAAAATGCACTGCAAGACACGGCAGAAAAAAACCTGCAATTGTTGGTCAGACTCTCTGCACCACAAACACAAAATTTAAAAAGAACACCACTATCTTTGGCCATCGTCATTGACCGCTCAGGCTCCATGGGCACAGACAATATGATGGCCGCATTGGATTGCACACGAGACCTTGTAAACCGTTTGCATGATGAAGACGAAGTCAGTGTCGTCTCCTATGACACGCAAGTTGAAGTCGAAATGGAACTCATGTCGGCCAGAGAAGCCAAGCATCACATCGTCTCAAGCCTTGCACACATCCACGCCAGAGGCGGCACAGATTTGCATTCGGGATGGCTCAAAGGTGTTGAAATGTTGGCGCATCGCAGCAATGGCAATCGCATGTGCCGCGTTGTGTTGTTATCAGACGGTCAAGCCAATCATGGCGAAACCAATGTAGACACAATCAGCAGCCAAGTGGCGCGCATGGCCGCAGCCGGCATTACCACCAGCACTGTGGGCATTGGTGTGGGCTTTAATGAAATGCTCATGACGTCCATGGCCATCGCGGGCCAAGGCACCGCCATGTATGGCGACAGCGCACAAGATTTGGCCGAGCCCTTCGATGCAGAAATTGGTTTTCTTAGCGGCCTTGCTTGGCGCGAAGTGACGCTCAGCATCAACAGCAAGACGCACAAATGGAACATGCACAACGACTACGCACGCATTCGCGGTAGCATTTCGCCCACATGGCGCATGCCCTCTATTGCTGCCAATTCAGAAGCCTGGATGGCCTTGTCGGCGCCCATGGACAGCGCCGTTAGAGCGCAAGAACGTCACCCCAAAGGTTACGCATTAGAGCTCACCATCAAAGCCAAAGACGACAACGGCATTGAGCATACTTTCCACGCTTATTTGCCCAGACTTCCCGTGTTGACAGCTAGCGAATACATCGCACTGCCTACAGATGAAATGGTCTACCGCCGCTTTACAGAAGTGGAATCGGCCGACCTGCAACGCGCTGCGCGCAAAGCTGTGCAACGCCGAGATTGGGCTCAAGTTCAAGAAATGTTGGACGACATTGAGCGCCGCGCGTTTGACAATCCGTGGCTGCAAAGCACAGTACAAATGCTCAAGGTTTTGTTGAGCAATCGCGATCACGGACGTATGGAAAAAGAATTGATGTACGCGTCTTATTCCATGAAGAGTCGCTTGTCGGAAATTGACGAAATGAGTTTTAACAGCAACTCGGAAGAAGTTTCAAAGGCGGCTTTCCTGCGCCGAAAAAGCTATCAAGGCCGCCGCAGTACACCTTAATTCTTTAGCACTTACACACTGAACCACCATGGCAGAAATTGACCGTTACTACGCCTACCAGTCCTTGTTCACTGGCCGCACGGCTGTGCCCAAATCCGAGATTCTGAAGAAGCTTGAAATCTCGTCGGCCACGTTTAAACGCGACCTCGCTATGTTCCGCGATCGTTTAAACACGCCCATCTTGTACGACCGCGATTTAGGCGGCTACAAACTAGAAAACCCCGAAGGCCTGCAACAACTGCCAGGCATGTGGTTTAGCCAAGAAGAAGCGTTGGCCCTCATGACCATTCAAACCATGATTGGCCAGCTCGAGCCGGGCCTGTTGGGCCCCAAGCTCAAACCCTTGCAAACACGTTTGAACAAAATTCTAGAAACGCAAGGTGCTAATGCCAACGTTTTGGCGGAGCGCATCAGGGTGGTTCACGCGGGCAAGCGCCGCATGCCTTTGAAGTCGTTTGAGTTGGTTGCCAAAGCCACTGTCGATCGTAAGCAAATTGAAATTGTTCACCTGAACCGCCAAACTGGCGAGTCGATTAAACGCATCATTTCTCCGCAGCAGCTGATCCACTATCGTGACAACTGGTACGTAGATGCGTGGTGTCATTTGCGCGGCGGTATCCGAAGTTTTTCTATCGATGCCATCGAGGGCGCCATGTTGGTAGATAAGGATGCCAAAGACATTGACCGTGAACAATTGCTGAAACAAATGCAAAGCGGCTACGGCATCTTTGGGGGCCAGGCCAAAGCCACTGCAGAGCTAAAGTTCACAACGGAGCGCGCGCGCTGGGTACAACACGAAGAATGGCATCCCGACCAAAAAGGCACGCTGCACAAAGACGGCAGCTATACGCTAGAAGTGCCCTACTCAGACGAACGCGAACTAATAGGTGACATCTTACGTATAGGCTCAGACGTCAAAGTCAAGGGCCCCGCCACGCTGGTCAAGCAAGTGAAAGAAACCCTCCAGAAAATGCTCAAGCAATATTGAGCAACAGATTAATCCTGCCCAAACACTGCACCCAAGCCCGTAGCCACTGACCCCATCCGAGTACTGCCGTCTGAGCTGAACACCCCTTGCTGAATAAACACCGAGCCATCAGACCCCACCGTGGTTAAACCCATGGTGGTGTACGAAGTGCCTTCGGTAGAAATGCTCAAACTGTCAGAGATCTTGTGAACAGTTTCGCCAGAGTCTGAGAACGCGAAGTTCCCTAAAATTTGCCAGAAAGACATGGTGTGCTCCTATTAATTTGCCTTGAACACCACGACTATGGCTCACCAAAAGCTCACCAAATGAGCTACACGAAATTAATTGTGATCTGACCCCAATTTAGTTTCAAGCAAGCTTCATTTCTTTATTGGTCATGGGTTTGATACGTTTGCGTTTTTTAGCATCTACCCTAGCCCTCCAAAGGTCGCGCTGCATTTGAAGTGCAAGCCAATGACCAGCACTTGTGCCTAAGGCTTCTGACAAGCGCAAGTCCATATCGGCCGACACAGCTGCATGGCCATTAATGACTCTGGAAAGCATGACCCGACTGATGCCAATATGTTCAGCAAACGCGGTGATGCTGAGATTTAGCTCTCCAATCCAGCCCGCCAGATGCTCGCCGGGGGAGACTGGGTTATGCATGTTCATTTTGTCCTTTCAGTGGTAATCACAATAATTCAACAACTCAACATCGGGCCCTTTAAATTTAAATGTAAGCCGCCAATTGGCTTGAACCGTTAACGATAGATAGCCCTTTAAATTTCCCGATAAACCATGCAATCGCCAAGACGGTCGATTCAAGTCTGATGGACCATTTGCTACATGAAGTACCGCGAGCATGTCTCTCAAGCGATTTGCATGAATAGGTTGTATGCCACTCACGTTACCCGTTTGAAAGAACAAAGCAAGACCTTTGTGCTTGAAGGAAATGATCATGCAGTGTATATCATGGGTTTACAAAAAGATAGTGATTAATTTCGTTGACCATTAATTGCCAACCAGACTATCTTCAACCCATTTGCATATGCAGAACCAGTTGCGTTACCTAATGAAAGGAACTTTACTTGGGTTCATTTAATTGGGGTCAGATCAACATTAATTTTGTCAATCTAAAGGGCAAAAGGCTAAGGGGGGCTGACGATTTGTGGTACCCCACCATGAGGAAGCCCCCCTTAGCCTTTTGCCCTTTAGATTGGAAATTAATGTTGATCTGACCCCAATTAAACCGAAACCTCGCCCACAGCCTCTTGCCAAGCCTGCACAATCATCACCATCGCCAAGGTATCCAACTCACAATACCTCAACAACGCCTCCCGAATCATCCGGCGCTCTACTTCATCCACGTCCTCAAACTGCAACCGTGCATAAGCCGTAGCCGCCGCACCACCCTCCGTAATCGCCAACACATCAGGGTCCTCACCCGGCATCAGCCCCTCACCCAGCAAATCTTCCCCCTCCAAACGCAGCAAGTCATAAGGCTCTAGCGGCACAGAAGGATCAGACGCACTGGGCACCCACCATGCAAAGTTCTTGAAATTCTTACTCGGTATAGCAGCATGTTTAGCACCCAAGCCTCCCCCAACAACAACATCACCTGAACCAGAACCAGCAACCCCTGGCCCCTCGCCCCCATACACAGACCCCGAATACAAATCCCTCAACACCCCAGACCACCTCATCACCGAAGGCAACACCTTCTTAATCGAACTACTCCCCTTAATCCCCACAGCAAAATAAGCCCGCTTACTCAGCGCACACAAATCCACCATCGCCCTACTGCCACCCGTCGTCAGCGTGCGAACAAACTCAATCAACTCAAGCGCATCATCCGGCGCGCCACCTTCCAACAAACCAACACCAGAACCATAAGAAGCGCCACCAGAAGAGCACCCCTCCAACTGCCCCCCTATCTTGTTAAGAATAGTATTCTCATGCGGACTCCACATAAACACCGTGCCCCCATCCCCTTCCAACTC
>Ga0209442_1000559_pt1 | contig 21820 bp, 26 predicted proteins | sample LauGreSBDMM110DD_2_FD_187565 | JGI IMG/M metagenome (GOLD analysis project Ga0209442, IMG submission 187565) | Freshwater lake microbial communities from Lake Michigan, USA - Sp13.BD.MM110.DD (SPAdes) (version 2) | ecosystem: Environmental > Aquatic > Freshwater > Lake | place: Lake Michigan...
AGCGATTTGATGGTATTCGTTAATGGCAGGCCCAAAAGCGCCGCCACATCGGCACAGGTGCTCTTGCCAGGGGTGGGGGTTTTAGCCAATGCTTGGCTGGCCGCAGGGCGGGCATTTTGAGGTGCCAAGGCTTCGGCCTTTTCCATATTGGCGGCGTAATCGCTGCTAGGGCAGTAAACGATAGCGTCTTCGCCAGTGGCAGCAATCACTTGAAACTCTTCACTTAAATCGCCGCCAATCGCGCCGCTGTCTGCAGCCACAGCGCGGTAGCGCAGGCCAAAGCGGTCGAAAATGGCGCGGTAAGCCTGAGCCATCACTTGGTAGCTGGCCTTGGCCGCATCCGTGTCGCGGTCAAAGCTGTAAGCGTCTTTCATGGTGAACTCGCGCCCACGCATCAGGCCAAAACGGGGGCGGCGCTCATCGCGAAACTTGGTTTGGATTTGGTAGAGGTTTTTCGGCAGTTGCTTGTAGCTGCGCAATTCTTGGCGGGCGATGTCGGTGATCACCTCTTCGCTGGTGGGTTGCACCACAAAGTCGCGGCCATGGCGGTCTTGGATGCGCAAGAGCTCAGGCCCCATTTTTTCAAAGCGGCCGGTTTCTTGCCACAACTCCGAGGGTTGCACCACCGGCATGGTCAGCTCTATAGCGCCAGCGCGGTTCATTTCTTCACGCACGATGGCTTCCACCTTACGGATAACGCGCAGCCCCATGGGCATATAGGTGTAGATGCCGGCACCCAGTTTTTTAATCATGCCAGCGCGCATCATGAGTTGATGGCTGGCCACCTCGGCGTCAGCGGGAGCTTCTTTGAGGGTTGAGATGAGGAACTGTGAGGCTTTCATGGTCTGCTGTGCCTTAGAAAAGGCATAAAAAGGCGTAAATGGATGTCAGCCCTATTGATGCAAGCCGCTGACTGTGCATAATGGACTGAGTTGATAAATTGAGGTTTGATTATGCTTGACCGCGATGGCTTTAGGCCTAACGTCGGCATCATTTTGCTCAATCAGAAGAATCAGGTTTTTTGGGGTAAACGCATTCGCACCCACAGTTGGCAATTCCCGCAAGGCGGCATAGACCGCGGCGAGACGCCAGAGCAAGCCATGTACCGTGAGCTGCAAGAGGAAGTGGGATTGCTTGCCGAACATGTGCGCGTTGTCGCCCGAACCCGAGACTGGTTGCGCTATGAAGTGCCAGACCGCTACATCCGCAAGGATGCACGCGGTCATTACAAAGGGCAAAAACAAATATGGTTTTTGCTGCAGCTGGTGGTGCTCGATCACGCCCTGAACCTGCGCGCCAGCACCCACCCCGAGTTTGACGCTTGGCGCTGGAACGACTACTGGGTGCCGCTGGAATCTGTGGTCGAGTTTAAACGCGGTGTTTACGAGCTGGCGCTGATAGAGTTGTCAAGATATTTGCCGCGCCCAGAACCACGCACGCGTTTTTTGCGCCAAGGCAACGGGCCAAGCGAAGGTTTCTTAGATGCGCCTCAGCATCACCCAAGCCCGCCGCATTAATTGCGTTTCTGGGTCAGCACCAGGTTGTCTCTATGCACCATTTCGGCTTCAGCCACATAGCCCAGCAATTTTTCTATGTCGCTAGAGGCTTTTCGACACAATAAACGCGCCTCAGCACTGGCGTAGTTGGCCAAGCCACGGGCGAACTCTTTGCCATGCGGGTCGCAAATCGCAATGATGTCGCCCCGCGAAAAGTCGCCCTGAACACTTTGCATGCCAATCGGCAAAAGACTTTTGCCTTCAGCTGTCAACTTCTCTAAGGCACCGGCGTCCACCCACACCGCGCCAGGCAACTGCAATTGATCAACCATCCACTGCTTGCGCGCTTGTTGTTTTTGGGTGGGCGCCACCAACAGCGTACCCAAACTTTCGCCTTGGGCCAAGCGCAACAGCACATCGGGCTCGCGGCCCCAAGCAATCACTGTGCTGGCACCCGACCCTGCCGCCCTTTTGGCCGCCAGTATTTTGGTGATCATGCCGCCCTTGCCAATGCCCGAACCCGCACCTCCCGCCATGCGTTCCAAAGCAGGGTCACCGGCTTTGGCTTCATGCACAAAGCTGGCCTGCGCGTCCAAACGCGGGTCTGCGGTGAACAAACCCTTTTGGTCGGTCAAGATCACCAAAGCATCGGCCTCCACCAAATTGGCCACCAAGGCCCCCAAGGTGTCGTTGTCGCCAAACTTGATTTCGTCGTTAACCACCGTGTCGTTTTCATTGATGACGGGCAGCACCTTGTGTTGCAGCAAGGTTAAAAGCGTAGAGCGGGCGTTGAGGTAGCGTTCTCGGTCGGCCAAATCGGCGTGGGTGAGTAGCACCTGCGCGCTGCGCAAGCCTTGCTCGCGCAGTTTGGTTTCATACATTTGCGCCAAGCCCATTTGTCCGACAGCCGCCGCGGCTTGAAGCTCATGCAATTCGTGAGGGCGGGTGGTCCAACCCAGCCGCTTCATACCTTCGGCAATCGCGCCACTGGAAACCATGATGATTTCCCGCGCAGGTTCGGCCTTAGCAAGTGCGGCCATTTGCCGGCACCACTCGCCTATGGCGGTTTCGTCCAAGCCTTTGCCTTCATTGGTCACCAAGCTCGAGCCCACCTTGACCACAATGCGTCTGGCGTCTTGCAGCACCCTAGAGGACGGGGTTTCTTTCATGGCAGCTAAGTGTTGACAGGCGCTGAAGGCACAGCGGCAAATCGGGGATCCACCACCTCAGGCTCTTGGGTAGACAAAAATTGCGCTTGTAAATGCTTGTAAATGGCGCGCACCAAGTTTTCGCAGCCCTCTCGGTTCAAGGCTGATATTTCAAACACCGGCCCTTTGTACTTGAAACGCTTAACAAAATCTTTCACCCGCGCGGCGCGTTCGTCTGTTGGCACCATGTCGAGTTTGTTCAATACCAGCCAACGCGGTTTGTTGTAAAGCTCAGGGTCGTATTTTTTCAGTTCCAACACAATGGCTTTGGCTTGCGCCACCGGGTCTACCGCATCATCAAAAGGGGCCAAGTCGATCATGTGCAGCAGCAAACGGGTGCGCTGCAAATGGCGCAAAAACTGGTGACCCAAACCCGCGCCTTCAGCCGCACCTTCGATGAGGCCTGGCACATCGGCCACCACAAAGCTTTGCTCGGCCGCCACCCTGACCACGCCCAAATTGGGGTGCAAGGTGGTGAAGGGGTAGTCGGCAATCTTGGGTCTGGCGTTGGAGATGGCGCTGATGAGTGTGGATTTACCCGCATTGGGCATGCCCAGCAAACCCACATCGGCCAGCACCTTGAGTTCGAGCTTGAGATTTTTTCTGTCGCCTGGCCAGCCCGGGGTTTTTTGGCGCGGCGCTCGGTTGATGGCGCTTTTAAAGCGCATATTGCCAAAGCCGCCGTCACCGCCTTTGGCGATCATGATGACTTCACCAGGCGTCAACAACTCGTACAGCACGTCGTTGGTTTCGGCGTCTATCAGCAAAGTGCCTACCGGCATTTTGAGTGTGATGTCGTCGCCTGCCGCGCCAAACATATCCGAGCCCATGCCGTGCTCACCGCGGCGCGCTTCATGGCGACGGGAAAAACGGAAATCGACCAAGGTGTTTAAGCTGGCGTCTGCTACGGCGTACACATGGCCGCCGCGCCCCCCGTCGCCGCCATTGGGGCCACCAAATTCTTTGTATTTTTCGTGACGAAAAGATACGCAACCATTTCCGCCGTCGCCGGCGATGATGTCGATAAAGGCTTCGTCAACGAATTTCATAGGGGTATCTTAAAGAACAAAGCCCCGACGAGCGGGGCTTTGAAGCTGACGTCGGTCAAAGTGCCAAGCGTCAAGCGGGGGTGATGTTCACCATTTGTTTGTTCAAAGCGCCTTTGAACGAGAAAGACACATGGCCTTCTACAAGCGCAAACAAGGTGTGGTCTTTGCCGATGCCGACATTGGTACCGGGGTGGAACTTGGTACCGCGCTGGCGAACAATGATGGCGCCTGCGGTGATGTGCTCGCCACCAAAGGCTTTGACGCCGAGCATTTTGGGGTTGGAATCGCGGCCGTTACGGGTTGAGCCGCCGCCTTTTTTCTGTGCCATGTTTGTGTGACTCCTTAGGCTTGGATAGAGGCAATTTGCAATTCGGTGAATTGCTGGCGATGCCCTTGACGTTTTTGATAGTGCTTACGGCGACGCATTTTGAAAATGCGAACCTTGTCGTGCTTACCGTGCGCGACCACCATGGCTTTGACAGATGCACCGGACACCAAGGGTGTGCCAACTTTGATTTCAGCGCCGTTGCCGACGGCCAAAACTTGGTCGATCACAATTTCTTGGCCAACATCCGAAGCGATCAGTTCTACTTTAATTTTTTCGCCAGTTGACACGCGATACTGCTTGCCACCAGTTTTTATGACTGCGTACATACGAACCTCTGAAAGAAAAGACTCTTAACCGCCAACCAATTTGAGCGGAGCCCGAGATTTTAGCACGCACAAGGGTTTTGTCACTCTTTTTATACTCGAACCAGCCTTTGGCTCCCTATAATTAAGTCCTAAAACCATATGTAGACCACCTTGTCCAGCCCTAACAACCCCTCTGCCTCGGCTTTTTCCGGCCTGATAGCCCCAGACATGGCGGCGGTGGATCGGTTGATCAGTGACAGGCTGAGCTCCAGCGTGCCGCTGGTGGGGCAAGTCGCGCAACACATCATCACCTCGGGCGGCAAGCGTTTGCGCCCCGTTTTGCTGCTGTTGATGTCCGGCGCTTTGGGCTACAAGGGAGACGACCATTTCAAATTGGCAGCCGTGGTGGAGTTCATTCACACCGCCACCCTGTTGCACGACGATGTGGTGGATGACTCGGGCATGCGCCGCGGCAAAGCCACAGCCAACGCCTTGTTTGGCAACCCCGCCAGCGTGTTGGTGGGAGATTTTTTGTATTCCCGCGCTTTTCAAATGATGGTCGAGTGCGGCGAGATGCGCATTTTGGACATCGTGGCTGACGCCACCAATGTGATTGCCGAAGGCGAGGTGATGCAACTTATGAACATGCATGACGCGTCCCTCGATCAGCAAGGCTACTTAAAGGTGATTCGCAGCAAAACCGCCAAATTGTTTGAGGCCAGTACCCGCTTGCCCGCGGTGTTGGCAAAGTCTTCGCCCCAAACAGAAGCCGCCTGCGCCGCCTATGGGCAAGCGCTGGGCACGGCTTTTCAAGTCATAGACGATGTGCTGGACTACGACGGCGACGCCAGCACCATGGGCAAAAACCTCGGTGACGATTTGCGTGAGGGCAAATCCACCCTTCCGCTGATTTTTGCCATGCAACGCGGTACACCCAGCCAATGCCTGTTGATTAAAAACGCCATCGAACAAGGCGACATAGGCGCTTTGGCCGATATTGCCGACATAGTTCGCTCTACCGGCGCCATGCAAGCCACACGGCAGGCCGCTTCAGTCGAAGCGCAGTTGGCCCTACATGCCTTAGAGGCAATGCCTGCCAGCGATTACAAAACCGCCTTGGCTGAGATTGCCGAGCAATTACTAGACCGCCAGAACTAACCTAACGCTTTAGCTGCACTGCATTTTTTTGAACCTGACAGTGACCTGCTTGGCAGCGGGGGTTTCTTACATTGAACCCTTATGGTTTCACTGTACACGCCCCCTTCGCCCACCGACCAAGACCAGCAAGCGGTGGTCTGGCTAGAGCACTTTTTTGCCGCCGCATTGGCAGATGATGCCTCCGATATCCATCTCGAGCCGTTCGAGCAAGTGCTGCGGGTGCGGGTGCGCATAGACGGACTGCTGCAAGAGCGTACCTCGCCCAGCGCGCACTTGAAAGACCGCATCATCTCGCGCATCAAAGTTTTGTCGCGCATGGATATTTCGGAAAAGCGCTTGCCGCAAGATGGGCGTTTGCGCTTAACTCTGCACGCCAAGCCGATTGACATGCGGGTGAGTTGCCTGCCCACCCTGCATGGCGAGAAGTTGGTTTTGCGGATTCAAAACTTTTCTTCTCAGCAGCTCAATTTGCAAGACTTGGGGTATGAGCCGCAGCAGCTGAGCAGCTTGCTAGACGCCTTGCAGCGCCCCAATGGCTTGGTGCTGATCACTGGGCCCACGGGTTCTGGCAAAACCATGACGCTTTACAGCTGTCTGCAATTTTTAAATGCTTCACGCCTCAATATATCTACCGTTGAAGACCCGTGCGAAATAGTGTTAGCGGGTATCAACCAGGTCAATGTGAACGACAAAGCGGGCTTGGGTTTTGCGCAAACTCTGCGCGCTTTGCTGCGCCAAGACCCCGACATCATCATGGTGGGTGAAATCCGCGACAACGAAACCGCTGATGTGGCGGTCAAGGCGGCGCAAACCGGGCATTTGGTTTTGTCCACGCTGCACACCAATGACGCGCCCTCAAGCCTTAACCGCTTACATCATCTGGGCTTGGCAGACTTCAATATCGCCAGCAGCGTGGCCTTGATTTGTGCGCAACGCTTGGTACGCAAACTCTGCAACCACTGCAAACGCCCACTTGCCGGCGAGTCAAGGTTTACGCCTGTGGGCTGCAGCCATTGCACACACGGCTACAAAGGCCGGGTTGGCATTCACCAAGTCATGCCCATGACCGCAGAGCTTCAATCGCTTTTGCTTGCTGGCACGGATGTGCTGCGCATTGCCGCGCACGCCCAGCAAAGCGGCGTGCTCACCCTGAGACAAGCCGGCATGATCAAAGCCCAACAAGGCATCACCTCGCATGAAGAGGTTTGGGCCGCCACCTCGGTATGAGCACTTCGCTGGCGCACAGCAGCCATTTCACCCGACAACTCGGCACGCTGGTGGCGGCAGGTCTGCCTTTGCTGCAGGCTTTGCAGACCATGGCAATTTCAGCGCAAACCCCAGCTATGCGCGAATTGATTGCGCGCTTGTGTGTGTCGCTTGAAAACGGGTCTGCGTTTCATGCGGCGCTCAGGCAATCGTTTCACTTTGATGCTTTGTATTGCGAGTTGGTGGGTGCCGCAGAAGTGGCGGGCAACTTAGACGAGGTATTGCTGCGTTTAGCGGCATTGCTCGAGCGGCGGCAAACACTTCTTTCGCAAATTCGCTCCGCCTTGGCTTACCCATGTGCGGTTCTTTGCATTACCTTGGTGGTGGTGGCGGTCATCATGGTTTGGGTAGTTCCGGTGTTTGAAGGAATTTTTTCTTCATTGGGCGCCGAGTTACCGGCGCTCACCTCGGCCGTGCTGCATCTCAGCCGCTGGCTCACCAGCGGCGGCGCTGTGGCCGTGGGAGTTTGCGTGGTCTTGGGCTGCCTGCTTGGCCAACGGCTGATGCAGTTGGCCCCTGTTCATCTATGGCTGGATTCGCATTTGCTGCGTTTTCCGCTGGTGGGCAAATTGATTCACCACACACAGCTGTCTTTATGGACGCTGACGCTGTCGGATTTACTCAAAGCGGGTGTGCCCATGCTGGACGCGCTGGAAGTGGTTGCCGCCAGCAGCACCAACCGCTGTTTAGGTTTGGCAACCATAGCGCTGAGAAGCAAGGTCCGTCAAGGCCAGTCTTTGGCAGACGCCATGCGGGGGCTTTCGCCTGACGCTTTTTTCGCGCAGGTGTTTCCTCCCCTGTTGGTGCAACTGGTGAACGTGGGCGAGCAAAGCGGCGCTTTGGATTCATTGCTTGCCAAATTGGCTCATCAATATATGGCGCAAGTAGACCACTTGATGCGTGAATTCACACAACTCCTAGAGCCCTTGATGATGGTGGTGCTGGGTGCTGTCATGGGGGCTTTGGTGCTGGCCTTGTACTTACCGGTGTTTCAGTTGGGACAGGTGCTTTAGCTGTTCTTATAGACTGCAGGCATGCAACAAACTGCTTTCAAACGTATTGGACTCACCGGCGGTATTGGCAGCGGTAAATCCACTTTCGCCAGCCTGCTGGTCGACCGAGGTTTTGTTTTTATAGATGCAGACGCCATTTCTAGGCAGTTGACAGGCATAGGCGGAGCCGCGCTTTCTCAGATCCGCCAAGTCTTTGGTGAAGACTTCATAGCCCCTGATGGCAGCATGGACAGAAACAAAATGCGTGCTTTGATTTTTGCGCAGCCACAAGCCAAAGCCCAGTTACAAGATGTTTTGCATCCCTTGATTCGGGCCGCTATGGCTGACCAGGAGGCGGCTTTTAAGGCCGAGGGTAAGCCCTTGGTTGTGCTGGATATTCCCTTGTTGGTTGAGTCTGCTTCTTGGCCAGCTCAGTTGGATGGCGTGCTCGTGGTCGACTGCAGCGAAGACAGACAAATAGCCCGCGTCATGGCCAGAAATGGCTGGACCAGGGCAGAGGTGCAAGCAGTGATGGCGGCACAAGCCAGCCGGCAAGAGCGATTGGCAACAGCCACATGGGTCATCGATAACGACAGCGATGACATTCAGGTCTTAAAAAGACAGGCCCAAGCTTGGAATCCTGCATAAGTTGACACATTTAAGGGATAAAAGCTTCAATTGAGGGGTTATCATTTAAAACATTTATTACTTACCAACCTGCGAAGTATTTTGATTCTTTACGAACACCCATTCAATGAACGAATTCGCACGTATTTGCGACTGGAATATTTGCTAGGCAGGTTTGAGCAACTCTTATTGCGTTCTTCTGAAATTGACCACCACTTTGCGCTGACCACGCTGTTTGAAATCGTTGATGTGGGTGGCCGCTCCGATTTGAAATCCGACATTTTGAAAGAGCTCGACAGGTATAAGCACCAATTCAACAGCTACCGAGGCAACCCCTCGGTGTCGGAAGAAGTGCTGGACGAACTCTTGATGAAGATAGATAAATGCCAAACTGGCTTTAACACGGTGGGCAGTCGCATCGGTAACTGCGTCAACGACAACGACTTTCTCAGCAGTTTGCGCAACCGTGTGGGCATACCCGGTGGTACTTGCGCTTTCGATTTACCCGCCTACCACGCTTGGAAAGAACTGGACCCCGATGAGCGGCGTCAACATATTCTGAAGTGGTCTGAGCCACTCAAGGCACTCAATGACAGCGTGGTCTTGTTAATGCGCTTGCTGCGCGAGAGTGGCGCTCCACAACGCGTCATCGCCACCAACGGTCAATTTCAGCAAGCCTTGCCCCAAGGACGCTTTCAATTGATGCGTGTTTTCATCAATCCGGCCTTGGGTTTGGTGCCCGAGATCAGCGGCAACAGAATGATGGTTTGGGTCAGGCTGATCAACCAAAACTGGTATGGCAAGCCACAGGCTTCAAATGAAAATGCCGAGTTTGAAATAGAGCTTTGCGCTTAGGCCAGCCACTTTAATACCGGCAAAGTACCCGGCAACAGGGGAGACACCTCAACAGGTAAACACTGCCAAGCAAACGCTTGGCCTTCACGCATTTGCAATTCACCCTGCCATGCCAGCACTTTATAAAAGTGCAATTGAACCAAAGCATGGGGGTAATCTATGCATTCGCTTTGCCAAGCAAGACACTGCGTAACCTCAATACCCAGCTCTTCACGCAATTCCCGCGTCAGTGCTTGCGCCACTGTTTCGCCTTGCTCTAGTTTTCCACCAGGGAACTCCCAGTAGCCGGCGTAGTCTTTGCCTGCGGGCCGGGTGGTTAATAAAAAATAGCCATCGGGACGAATCAACACACCTACCGCCACTTGGACCCGAGAGGGATCAATGTGCACCGCGCCGTCCAGCGAAATCTCTGGCGAATTGAAAAGCCACGCGCCCACTGCGTGAACCACGCTCTAGCGCCCACACCAAGGCTTCGGGGTGCGCGCTTAGCGCTTCATTGGGCGGCACACCCAGCGAAGACAACCATTGGTCGACGATGAGTAAATAGGCGTCTTGGCTGAAGGGATAAAAGCTGATCCACAAGCCAAAGCGCTCAGACAAAGAAATTTTTTCTTCAATCACTTCACCTGGATGCACTTCGCCATCGTCTGTGTACTTGTAGCTGAGGTTGTCTTTCATGTACTCGGGCAAGAGATGGCGTCGATTGCTGGTGGCGTAAATCAATACATTGGGCGTGGCGGCAGCCACCGTGCCATCGAGAATAGATTTCAAGGCCTTGTAGCCAGGCTCGCCTTCTTCAAAACTCAAGTCATCACAAAAGATAATAAATTTTTCTGGCCGTGCAGCCACCACATCAATGATGTCGGGCAGGTCGACCATGTCGGGTTTATCTACTTCAATCAAGCGCAGCCCAAGCGGTGAATAGGTGTTTAAGCAGGCTTTGATCAATGAAGATTTACCCGTGCCGCGCGCACCTGTGAGCAGCACATTGTTGGCAGGTAAGCCTTGCACAAACTGCAAAGTGTTTCGCTGAATCTTTTCTTTTTGGGGATCAATTTCTTTCAGGTCGTCCAAGGTCATCGCAGCAATATGTTTGACCGGTTCAAGTACACCGTGCCCGTTGCTGCGCTTGCGATAGCGAAAAGCAATGCCGGCACGCCAGTCGGGGGCATGCAGGGCTTGGGGCAGCACGGTTTCAATGCGCGCCATCAAGGTTTCAGCCCGCAGCAACATGCGCTCTAGATGTTCATTGATGGACATATCAGCTTCTGTAATCGGCGTTGATGGTGACGTATTCGTGGCTTAAGTCACAGGTCCACACTGTCTCAGTTGCGTCTCCTCTGCCAAGCACAACTCTCACCGTGATTTCAGACTGTTTCATCACACGCTTTGCATCTTCCTCTTTATAACCCGCATGCCGACCGCCATGGGTGACCACATGCACATCATCTAAATAAAGCTCAATCTTGTGTTGTGCCAAATCTGTAATGCCAGCGTAGCCGACTGCGGCCAAGATGCGGCCTAAGTTGGGGTCGCTGGCAAAAAAGGCTGTTTTGACCAAAGGCGAGTGGGCAATGGCATAGGCTGCTTGCAAACACTCTGCGCTGTTGAGCCCGCCCTCGACCGTCACGGTAATGAATTTTGTGGCGCCCTCACCGTCTCGCACAATCGCTTGCGCCAACCACCGCGCCACTTCTGTGAGGGCGTGTTTCAAGGCCATGCCTTGTGTGCTGGTCCAATCGTCGATACGCTGGTGGGCGGCCTTGCCGGAAGCCATCACCACAAAAGAATCGTTGGTTGATGTGTCTCCATCGATAGAGATTCGGTTGAAAGAAGCTTGGGCTAAATCTTGTGCCAGACCCTCCATCAAGCTGGCTGACACCTTGGCATCGGTCGCGATAAAGCCCAACATGGTCGCCATATTGGGGCGAATCATGCCTGCACCTTTGGAAATACCCGTGATGGTGACGGTTGTGCCGTCTATGTGTATTTGCCGACTGATGGCCTTGGGCAAAGTGTCGGTGGTCATGATGGCGGTGGCCGCCTGCGACCAATGATCTTGTGCCAAGTCGGCCACAGCCAAGGGCAAGCCGTCCACAATGCGCGCCACCGGTAAAGCCTCCATGATCACGCCGGTGGAAAAAGGCAAAACCTGATGGGCTTGAATATGCAGATGCTCTGCCAATGCTTGGCAAACTTGGTTTGCGTGCAGCAAACCCGATTCGCCGGTGCCGGCATTGGCTACGCCCGTGTTGATGACCAAGGCGCGTATGCCTTGCGGGGCTTGCATATGCGATTGACAGACCTGAACAGGCGCTGCACAAAAACGGTTTTGAGTGAAAACCGCACCCACACACGTGCCCTCTGCCATTGAGAAAACCGTCAGGTCTTTGCGATTGGCTTTGCGAACACCGGCACTTACGGTACCAATGTCAATCCCAGGAACGGGCAACAAATCAGAGGCTTGGGGTGCAGACAGATTGACAGGCATGTCAGGCAAGCTTTCCGTGGCACTGCTTGTATTTTTTACCACTGCCACAGGGGCAGGGTTCGTTGCGACCGACAGCAACGACGGGGCTGCTGTTAGGGCTTGAGTTATCTGCAAATACATATGCAGCGCCCGTCTCATCGGGTGCTGAATAAGTGATGTTGGAGAACGCTTCAGCGTTTTCCTCCAACTTATCGGCAGCGAGTTGTACTTGCTCGGACGACTCAATCTGTACCGTCATCAACACGCGAGTGACTTCATTTTTGACCATGTCCAAGAGTTGACCAAACAACTCGAAAGCCTCGCGTTTGTATTCTTGTTTGGGTTGCTTTTGTGCGTATCCCCGCAAATGAATACCTTGTCGCAAATAATCCAGTGAGGACAAATGCTCGCGCCAATGGCTGTCAATGTTTTGCAGCAACACGGCTCGCATAAAAGGCATAAATTGCTCAACGCCCACCTTGTTTAACTTCTCTTCAAAGCTTTGATTGGCTGCCGCAACCACTGTGCTGACGACGTCTTCATCAGTGATGGCTTGCGCATCTTGCACTTGCTGGCTCAACCCAATTTTCAAATGCCATTCATTGAGCAAGGCGTTTTCCAGACCCGCCACATCCCACTGTTCTTCCACAGACTCATGGGGCACATACTGGTGAACCAAGTCGGTGAAACAACCTTCTCGCAAGCTTTGAATTTGAAAGCGTAAATCTTGCGCATCCAAAATATCATTGCGTTGCTGGTAAATCACTTTGCGCTGGTCATTCGATACATCGTCGTACTCCAGCAGTTGTTTGCGTATATCAAAGTTACGCGCCTCTACTTTGCGCTGCGCACTTTCTATGCTGCGAGTCACCATGCTGGCTTCGATGGCCTCGCCCTCGGGCATTTGCAATCTGTCCATGATGGCTTTGACGCGCTCACCCGCAAAAATCCGCATCAAAGAGTCGTCCAAGCTGAGATAAAACCGCGAAGAGCCAGGGTCTCCCTGACGCCCTGACCTGCCACGCAATTGATTGTCAATACGCCGCGATTCATGTCTTTCGGTGGCGATGATGCGCAAGCCACCCACGGACTTGACCTTCTCATGGTCTTTTTGCCACAGAGCTCTTTGTTCCAGAATGTGTTGGGCCTTTAAGTCTTCACTGATGGCCTCATCCGACTCAATCCCCGTGACGGTTTTTTCAATATTGCCACCCAAGACAATGTCGGTTCCGCGTCCCGCCATATTGGTCGCGATGGTGATGGCGCCCACAACGCCAGCTTGCGCCACGATGTCCGCCTCTTTGGCATGTTGCTTGGCATTAAGCACCTGATGCGCAAGCCCTGCCGCGGACAGCATGCCAGACAACAATTCCGACAATTCAATAGAAGTTGTGCCCACAAGTACGGGCTGACCTCGGCTATGGCATTCGCGAATATCCTCAATCGAAGCTTTGTATTTTTCTTCGGTGGTTTTGTAAACCCGATCAAGTTGGTCGTCACGCTTACTGATTTTGTTGGGGGGAATAATGACGGTTTCTAAGCCATAAATTTCCTGAAACTCATAGGCCTCGGTGTCTGCTGTGCCAGTCATTCCAGACAATTTGCCGTACAAACGGAAATAGTTTTGGAAAGTGATAGAGGCCATGGTCTGGTTTTCTGCCTGTATCGCCACACCTTCCTTGGCCTCTACTGCTTGGTGCAAACCATCACTCCAGCGGCGACCTGACATCAGGCGTCCAGTGAACTCGTCAACAATCACAATCTCACCGTTTTGATTCACATAATGTTGGTCACGGTGGTAGAGGTGCTGAGCGCGAAGGGCTGCATACAAGTGATGCACCAAACCAATATGCAATGGGTCATAAAGCGAAGCACCCGCTGGCAACAAACCCATTTCTGACAGCACTTTCTCGGCCTTTTCATGGCCCAGTTCTGTCAAATAGACCTGGTGCGATTTTTCGTCCAGGGTGAAGTCGCCCGGCTTGGTAACACCTTCGCCGGTTCGCAAGTCCAACTCGCCTTCTTGGCGGGTGAGAAAAGGAACCACTTTGTTCATTGCTAAATAGGTCACCGTGTGGTCTTCAGCCTGCCCACTGATGATGAGCGGGGTACGCGCTTCATCGATCAAGATGGAATCAACCTCGTCGACGATGGCGTAATTGAGACCACGTTGAACCCTGTCATGAACTTCATACACCATGTTGTCGCGCAAATAGTCGAAGCCGTATTCGTTATTGGTGCCGTAGGTGATGTCGCATTGGTAAGCCGCTTGCTTTTCTTCTTTGCTCAGTTGGGACAAGTTGATGCCCACACTTAAGCCTAAGTATTGGTAAAGCTGACCCATCCATTGGGCGTCTCGGTTAGCCAAATAGTCGTTCACCGTCACTACGTGAACGCCTTTGCCACTTAAGGCATTCAGATAGACAGCCAAGGTGGCTGTGAGCGTCTTGCCCTCACCGGTACGCATCTCGGCAATCTTGCCTTGGTGCAAGGCAATACCGCCCATCATTTGCACATCAAAGTGCCGCATCTTCATGACCCGCTTAGAGCCTTCTCGGACCACCGCAAAAGCCTCGGGCAAAAGGGCTTCCAGCGTCTCGCCATCAGAGAAGCGCTGCTTGAACTCGATGGTTTTATGTCGTAAGGCCTCGTCGCTCAGCGATTCATAGCTGGCCTCTAGTCCATTAATGCGCTCAAGGGATTTACGAAACTGCTTAAGCAGTCGATCATTGCGACTGCCGAAGATTTGGGTCAAAAGATTAAATGCCATGCCAGCGGTACGCTTTGCATTAACCGGGTGGCTATGCTAAGCGTACATTCCTTATGAATAAGGCTTAATTTTAACCTCTGCATCAATCGCTACATAATCGAAGCATGGCGACCCCACCCTCATCTAAATCTCGATCCGCCACGCCTGTGCTGGCAGCCATGGCCCAATCTGCCACCCTGTCCTCTTTGATGCAGATAAGCCAGCAGTCGCAAGCCCGTCTGAATGCCATTCAAACCCTTTTGCCCTTGGGTTTGGCAGGTCTGGTGAAGGCGGGTCCCTTGGATGAGCAAGGTTGGTGTCTGCTGGTACCGCACAACGCAGCAGGGGCTAAATTGCGTCAATTGTTACCAGCCTTGACAGCCCATTTGCGCTCTCACAATTTGGCTATTGACAACATTCGCGTGAAAGTCATTTCCCGTTAAAAGTTCAACCGACAAGGCTTGTTACTGAAGAGGCTGACGCGCGCAGCTTTTGAAGACTTCGTTGTACATGCGCATTCGGTTCACAACGCTTTGGTATTGCTCCCAAATGATTTCCACAATATCGCGGGTGACTCTCATGAACTCCACATTACAGTGGTGCCGAATATTGTTGTCGTAAATTGGCTTTTGTTGCCACTGATTTTCTTGCATAAGAAATGCATAGTGGGTTAACTCATGTCCCAAAGCCCACAGAAACATTTCCTGTTTCCATAAGTATGTACTTTGGGTGCCAATAGAAATTTGCAGGTTATTGTCTGGCGCATCCTCGCTTGGAAATTGAAACATCATCCTAGCCTCCTTGGGTATTTTTTCATCAAAAAAAATAGGAGGTAATGGCAAGTTATCAGGGGCCTGGGTTTCTTGTTTGATAAACACCCATATTTTTTCAGTCATGACTTTATCTATGGGGGCGGGAATGGCAGCTTCGACTTGGGCGAATGACGCCCCCATGAACCAAGGTCCAAACATCGCCAAACATAGTCGATAAAAATTGATTGTCTTGTGAGACTTTGGCATGACTCTAATGGTATCGTTGGTTAATAACTTTTAAATGTAGTTGTATGCGCTTGACGATTTTTACCACGCCACTCCTTAGCCCTTTGCTCAAAAGGTTTTCAAGATTGATTTTGCATTTGGCGGGCTGGAAGTTACTAGGGGAAATGCCTAGCAATACCCCCAAAAGCGTCATCATTGCAGCGCCTCACACCAGCAACTGGGATTTGCCTTACACCTTGTTGGTGGCTTTCGCTCTTGAATTGAATATCCATTGGATGGGGAAAATCCAAATTTTTCGTTTCCCCTTTAAAGGTGTGATGTGCTGGCTGGGCGGCATCGCCATCGATCGCTCTAAGTCAAGCAATACGGTGTCTGCGTCTGCCCAAGCATTACGCAAAGCAGCGGGAGAGTTGCATTTGGTCATTCCGCCAGAAGGAACGCGAGCACAGTCGCGACAATGGAAGACCGGTTTTTACTATATTGCGCTTGAAGCTCAAGTACCGATTGTGTTGGGGTTTTTAGATTTTGGCAGCAAAACCTCAGGACTCGGTCCAGCGTTTGTGCCCACCGGCGACTTGGATGCAGACATGGCCATCATCAAGAATTTTTACGCCCCCTTTTGCGGCAAAAACGCCGCTCAATTTGTTCTAGAGTAATGCAATAGCATTTCAAGCAAGCCTTGGTGGTTTTTCTGCTTGTCTATAAAATGTGGTTCATGCAAACACTAACTCTAGCTAACTTTCAACTTTATAAATCCTGTTGTGTCTTTATCAGTCTATTTTGTGCGCTCAGTGTTTATGCACAATATAAGGACACAGCAACGCCTGCTGCGCCTGTTAAGCCTGCTGTGCCTTCTGTGCCTGCCAAGCCGAATGCGCCTGTTGCGGCTGTTACGGCCTGCTCGGCCTCCGAGTTCAAGGCTTTGGCTTACACCATCAATGACGCGCAACAGCGAGAAGAGCGCGCTAAAGAATGGCTCAACAAAAATGGCAAGTCTTGCCCCCTCGATCAAATAGAAATTATCTTAAGCAACCAAGCTGTTTGGTTGGGCACGGCAGACACGCCTGTCATCATCTCTGCCATTGAAAACATTTATAAGCAGAAAAAAGCCGCTGCACAAGAACTTGCCAATATAGTGGCTAAGCCCAAAGGCAACGCTAACAATAAGTAATGGTTTTGCATGCTTATCCCCAATAATCTCCCTCAGACATATATTATTTTTCTAATAATTATTTAGACCCACACATCCACTTCGCTGCCCAGCGTGTCAATGGCATTTTGGTCTTTGTTTTTCAGGGTTTTGAGTTCCACGGAATTCATATCTAATCGGGGGGCGGATTTAGGGATTTCTTCAGCCACCATGGTCAAGGGACTGCTAACAGCCGAAGTTTTTTTAATAGCGGCTTGAGCCCTGTTCATGGGGCGATTCATACTGACGCTGGTGATTTTCATGGCAGATCTCCCTCACAAGGAAATATATAAACTCATATCGTGTTTAAGGAATCGGTGCGAAAGACGATAAGTTAAATTATCCCCACTGAATTCCCATTGGATGTCAAATTTACTTTCAATTCAATTTTTTCACAGGGGGCGACTGCCTACCTGCCTTTTCCTGTCTTTTGTCAGTGCAACGCTTTTGTTCTCTCAGGCAGCACAAGCTCAGGGTAAAAAATCAGGCGGCTCATGCCTTTCCAGCGAATTCAAAGCCATCGCTTATGCCACCAACGATGCTGAATCACGAGAAAAAAATGCCCTAGATTGGCTTGCGAGGGTAAACAAGAGTGACTGTTCAATCAGTGAGGTTAGTGCCATTTACAACAATGCATCAGTTTGGTTGGGCACAGCAAATACACCAAGGGTTTACCAAGCCATCAGTGCCTTGGCAAAAAATTCAAGGTCCTTGGATACAGAAACTGTCAGCCGGACCAACCCCTCAACGCAATCGACTACGCCATCCAGTGGTGATATCTCAACCACGCAAAGGGCTAAGCGGTCAGTAGCCAAGAAAGCGGATGACCCAGTTGCGGTCAGCCCGACCAGCAGTTTGAGGGAAAGTGAAATCAATCAATGCTTGCCTAATGAGATAGCAACATGGAATGACGGGGCTAAGGACAGCAAAATGATCAATCCTCAAATGACGTATGTGTATGACCATCAAGGCGCACCCGAAGGGATCAGCGAGGAATCCGTTATCGAGCTTTTACAAAGGTCATCTGCCGCCTGGGATCAGTGCGGTGGACAAAATACAGTGGTTCTAAAGCGTGATGTGGCGCCAGCGACAGCAGGACTGAAGATTGCAACCCAATGGAACGATGACGATAAATTGGGCACCATAGGATTAGCCAACATCACCAAGAAAACCTTGACCCTAAGCCCAGAAGCGTTTCTCAATCTTAGAAAAAAGAACGCCAATCGAAATTTATTGGAAACTTTACAAATGGTGGTTTCACATGAAATCGGACATTTCCAAGGTTTGACTGCACATTCCAAGCGCTGCGTCGATGTGCTGTCGTATTACACCAGCGGTACGGGGGAAAAATGTCTTATCCGAAACAATGGGGTGCTACCGACCGATATAGAGTACCGTTCCCAATTACCCACCGCGTGTGATATCAAACGATGCCGTGCAGCCAACGGTCAAAAGGATTGATTGCTCTTGCAGTTCTTCGCAAAGCCTTTTTGTGCGTGTATCAAGCACCCACAACATAAAGGTTAAAAAGAAGAAAACCAGACCTCTTTGGAATGTAATGGCTTTTAAATAATGGTGCCGATTATCGGATTCATATAATCACTCATAAGGCCTGACACACCTAGAGTCTGAACGTGCTCTCCTTGGGGATACCCCCAAGGATACCCCCTACGCACAGGAGTTCAGACATGGGTATTTCTATAAATAAGTTAACCGACTTGACAATCAAGTCACTAAAGCCAGGCAAGCATTTCGATGGCTCGGGTCTTTTTTTATTCGCATCTCCTACCTCAAAGCTTTGGCGACTTAAATATCGCTTTGCTGGTCAAGAGAAGTTGCTTTCTATTGGTAAATATCCAACAGTGTCCTTGAAAGAGGCTAGACAGCAAAGAGATGAAGCCAAGAGGAAGATAAGTATGGGTATTGACCCCTCTTCAGCGAAAGCGGCTGCAAAAGCCCAAATTAAATTGAAAGCTATTAATACCGTTGAAGCTAGCGTTCAATTGTGGTTTATCAAGATGCATACCAAATGGGGTGCAGGAACAAGACATGCAACGCAATCTTCATTTAGAAGAGACGTATTTCCCTTAGTTGGATGCAAACCAGTAGCTGACCTCTCAACCTTGGATATTTTGAACCTCGTAAAACGAGTAGAGCAAAGAGGCGCTGGAGACCAAGCAAAGAGGCTTTTAATGAGGCTCACAGCGTTTTGTAGATGGGCAGTAGTAAATCAAGTAATCCAAGTTAATCCAGCGAGCAATCTCAAACCTTCAGAAATATTTATGGCTCGCCAAGTGATTCATCGCCCGTCTTTGAGTAAGAAGGACTTGCCAGAATTCTTGTCAAGACTTGAAGATTACTCTGGAAATATGGTTACTTTAATTGGACTAAAAGTCCTAATACACACAGCAATGCGACCAGGAGAGGTTCGCGGGTTGATGTGGTCAGATGTAAATTTTGAAAGCTCAATGCTTTCAATTCCTGCAGAGCGCATGAAGATGAATCGACCCTTTCGTGTTCCCTTAACTCAACAAGTTCTTGAATTACTTCAATCGCTGTTGCCGCTTAATGGGCATAGGAAATTTGTCTTTGCATCTACTAGCCTTCCAACAAAGCCTATTTCTGAAAATACTCTCAACTTGGCGATAAAGCGATTAGGTTATGTGGCGACAAGTCATGGCATGAGGGCTACCTTTTCAACTATTGCAAATGAAAGTCAAAACTTCTCTGCTGATGTCATAGAAGCAGCACTGGCTCATGAAGGTAACAACAAGATTCGAGCAACATATGCAAGGTCAGATTACTTCGAACAAAGAATGCCTCTCATGCGTTGGTGGTCTAACTATCTTGATGCAGTAAAGAATCAGAAGCAGCTTGCTTTGCAAAACACAATTTGATATATTTCAAACACCTTCAGTCAGTGAAGGTCTATTTAGAGCCAGTGGCCACTCATGCCCCTGGCTTTTTTTCATTGCCAGGATTGAAAAGTAATTGTTCAATCAAGGAGATACCAATGAACAATTTTGAAAAGCTCTACAGGGTCAAGGATTTACTGACCCCATTACGTATGTCAAGAAGTTCTATTTGGGCGGGTGTCAAAGCTGGCACTTTCCCAAGGCCTATACGAATTGGCTCAAGGTCTGTTGCATGGACACAGCAGCAATTAGACGAATGGTTAACTTCAAGAAAGGCTGCTTGATATGAACAACTATTCAAAAGTATCAGCCAAGAAAGAAACGGCCCTGCTCCAACAGGGCTTTCTCTATTCACCACATGACATTGTTGCAGAGCTTGAGCCAGCAGCCAAGGCCCTGGGAATTGGCATCACAATTACCCCGACCAACGAAATTCGCATCAGCCGCTGGCAGTTCTCTCGCAGTTTCCATGATGGTGCTGCCGCTTTGCAGTTTTTACAAGAAATGGGAATTCGACAGTGGGCTACCTCTGGCAAAACGCCGTAAGGGATATGGATAAAAGGAGCCATTGTGCAAGCTATTGGTATGTGTTGGAAACTCTGGCAAGTTACGCACCCAATGCGACAGGCATTTGTACCGCTTCCATAGCAACAATCTCCAAAGCTACTGGCCTAAGCATTAAGCAAGTTCGGCGACATAAGCAAAAGGCTATTGAAGTCGGACACGTTCTCTTAGTCGGCAATGAGCGCGGAGGCAAGCCAGGTACGACACAGCTCCTCAGGATGAATATCCCTGTAGAGAAATCCACTCCCGTGGGCGGGAGCCGTACGCCTCCCCTCGGTGTCAGGCACCCCTCCCATGCAATTTCAGTAACGGCTCCCATGGATGGGAGGCAAAAGAAATTAATAAAAGAAAATAAAGAATATATAGAAAAGGTCGATTTTGAAAATTTTAAGAAATCCGATGAACTGATGCCGTCGACTTTTGTTGGTTGGTCAGAATTGGGGACAAGACACGGGGTGTACAAGCTACCAAGCGACACCGACCAGTCCTTCATCAATAGAGTTCGTCTGGCGACTTCTGGAAACTAGATTTAATTGGTGCTTGCCGAACAACTTGACAGGATGAATGCAATGCTAGGCTGGGCATTGGAATTACCAGCCGCAAAATCACGCGGCAAGGATTCCCCAAACCCTCGCCTAGGAGCTTTGCTATGCGTAAATCGGTTACCTTGGTGATAATTCTCTTCTGTACCAATCTGGCGTTAGCCCAAAACAAGCCGCTTGCATGTCAGGTGAATGCCTTTGCAGGATTGAGGTGGAAAAACTGGTTATTGAAAAAGTACTTTTTCTGAAACCTAATTTTTTTATGACGAGCGAGATGTGGACATTCCCCCTCACCCCTCCGACACCACTTATAACTTTATCGCTTAGTCAACAATGGTTGGTTGCTCAGCCCTATTTGAAGGCTAACGCCGCCATGATTAAAGGATAGGCTCATGAGCTTGGTTTTGGGTGTCCTGGAACTCTCTTGCTCGAATTCTTGTAAAACCTTTGATAAAGCGTATTGGGTACGCTGGCAAACTCTTTCTCCGTTAAGAAGAATATAGATAGTGTCTCTATGAATTCCAGCTCTTTTAGCGATACTTGACAAGGTAGGAATTCCATCACCAGCTCTAAGTCTCATTTGATGAGACTTTAATATTTGCCTAATTACATTAAGAGAGAGCATAGTTATCTCAAAACTAGTTAGATTTTTTAGTTGATTTTTCTACCACTGCGAATAGTTATCTCACGCTTTTTAAAGGTTGTCGAGTAGGCAACCTCTACCCAATAAAAATTCTTGTCTTTTGAAGTTAGATGTATGGTGCTAGTGCCACTGAAAAATACAAGATGATCAATGTGTGTAGAAAAATTACACACGAAATGTTATGCGCTCGGCTCAGGGCTCGAACCTATTTTTTAAAAAAATTTAAATTCCAGTTTTTAATCCTTAAACCGAATTTGCAAAAACTCGTCTTTAGTCAAACAGTAAATTAAAGGTATGAACTAAACCATATCTAATGCTTGAGATAAATCAGCCATGATGTCGTCGATGTGTTCAATGCCAATACATAATCGAACCGTGTCTTCCGTAATGCCCGACTTTTCAAGCTCTGGTGGAGAAAGTTGCCGATGAGTTGTGGACGCAGGGTGAGTAGCCAGTGATTTGGCGT